>X87_Garden_Dormouse__coassemble_82_pt1 | contig 22256 bp, 23 predicted proteins | sample X87_Garden_Dormouse__metabat2_low_PE_003 | metagenome-assembled genome bin X87_Garden_Dormouse | reverse complement strand
TTCACCCCGCGTAAAATATAATATTCTGTCCTGCTGATTGATGTCTTTAATAACGTGCGCTATAGTTCCAGGCCAGGCTGTTTCAATATAAGATTTCAATGCCTCTGCCTGATTAAAACCAATTTCGAAGTATATCCGACCGCCCGGCTTCAGCACCTCGGGAAGAGTACGGATCATCTCTTTGTATAGAGCGAGCCCTCCGTCGTCTGCAAACAAGGCGGCCGCGGGTTCATATTCAACCACTGAAGACGTCATAAGGTGTTTCTCATCCTCGCTGATATACGGAGGATTAGAAATGATTATATCAGCTTTAATTTCTTTATCCACCAATGGTTCAAATAAACTGCCTTCTAAATATTCCGCACTCACCCCGAGGCGTCTGCCGTTTTCACGCGCTGTGCTGAGCGCGCCCGGTGAAATATCGGTCACTATTACCTTATTTGAAGTCCAGTGTTTAGCTAAAGTTAAACCGATTGCGCCTGTACCGGTGCCGATATCGACCGCTGTTAAACCTGTGTCAGGTTCGTTATTCAGCACGAAATCCACGAGCTCTTCCGTTTCATTTCTTGGGATCAGCGTGTCCGGAGTAACTTTAAAATAAGATTCGTAAAAATACGCTTCTCCAAGAACGTATTGGTAGGGTTCATTCAGACAGACACGTTCGATAACCGAAGCAAATTTTTTGTAATCCTCTTTTGGCATCAGTTCATCCCCGTGCACCATAAGCCCGGCAAAATTCAAACCGAAAAGTTCTTCCATTACAATCGCTGCGACCCGGGTTTCCTGTCCAGATACACTTAAAGAGGCTTCCGCCTCTTTAAGTACTGCTTTATATCGTTTCATTGTTCAGTTCTTCCAGTTTTGAAGTCTGTTCTTCGATAGCCAGCGCCTCGATAAGCTCATCCAGACTGCCGTCAATAATCTGATCAAGTTTTTGAATTGTTAAACCGATGCGGTGATCCGTCACACGGTTTTGCGGATAGTTATAAGTGCGGATCCGTTCAGAACGGTCCCCTGTCCCGACTGCCGATTTTCTCTTTTCAGCATATTCAGCATGCGCTTCCTGCTGCATCATATCGTAAACGCGCGCTTTAAGCACTTTCATGGCGCGCTCTCTGTTTTTAATCTGAGATTTTTCGTCCTGTGATGTAACGACCGTGCCGCTTGGCAGGTGGGTAATACGAACTGCGGAATCAGTCGTGTTGACGTGCTGCCCGCCGGCGCCGCTTGAACGGTACGTATCAATTTTAATATCTTCGTTGCGTATATTCACTTCCACATCTTCCACTTCCGGCAGGACAGCAACAGTTGCTGTAGATGTATGAATACGTCCGCCCGATTCAGTTTCAGGCACGCGCTGAACACGGTGTGCTCCATTCTCAAACTTCAGTTTCGAGAAGGCGCCTTTACCCTGGATTAAAAAGCTGATTTCTTTAAATCCGCCCTGGTCACTGCTTTGTGACTCAACGATTTCCGTACGCCAGCCCTGATCCTCGGCATATCTCGAATACATTCTGAAGAGGTCTCCTGCGAAAATCTGCGCTTCGTCCCCGCCGGCAGCACCGCGAATTTCCATAATAACGTTTTTCTCGTCATTAGGATCTTTCGGAATAATAAGGATTTTTAAGTCATCCTCCAGTTTCGGCAGCATGCTTTCAGCTTCTGCAATTTCTTCTTTCAGCATGTCAATCATTTCCTGGTCGTCTGTTTCTTTCAGCATTTCTTTCGATTCTTCAATAGTTTCCAGATGTCCTTTGTAAACGCGGAACACTTCAACAGTATCGTGAATGTCGCTTTGTTCTTTGGAATACGTGCGGAGTTTTTCAGGATCGCTGACTACATCAGGATCGCTGAGCAGCTCAGTCAGCTGTTCATACCGATTTTCTATTATTTCGAGTTGATCAAACATAAGAATTCGTCCTTTTCCTGGTTCGTTTAGTTATTTTATTATAGCATATTTTTAAGACAAAAAAACTGCACTGAAATACTCAGTGCAGTTGAAGTTTCGTTATTGTTCGTTGCTTGATTTAAGACCGAATTTTTTGTTGAATTTCTCAACACGGCCGTCTGCTGATGCGAACTTCTGACGTCCTGTGTAGAACGGGTGTGAATCAGAAGAAATATCTAAACGAATAACCGGGTATTCGTTGCCATCTTCCCACTCCATAGTTTCAGAAGAAGTACGTGTAGATCCACTTAAGAATTTAAAATCTGTAGTTGAATCTAAAAAGATTACTTTTTTGTATTCAGGATGAATTCCTTGTTTCATAATTGTCATCTCCTTTGCCCTGGACCATCTGGAACAGAGTTATTTGTGGCTATCACCACGCATTACTTTGCCATTATACATTCTCGCGGTGTAAAAAGCAATATCTGCGAAGAAATTTATATAACCGGTTTTCCGGTTTTCTGAGAACTGATCATACGGTCTCTCAGCACATCGAAGAACTCTTCGTTCGTTTTCGTTGTTTTTAAAATTCTTAAGAAACGTTCTGTAAAATCAGATGAATCTGTAAACAGGTTTCTCAGCTGCCATAAGATTTCCAGTTCTTTTTTATCAAGCAGCAGTTCTTCCTTACGTGTGCTTGAACGTCTGATATCGATTGCCGGGTAAATACGGCGCTCGCTTAAATGACGATCAAGATGCAGTTCCATGTTCCCCGTTCCTTTAAACTCTTCGTAAATCACATCGTCCATACGGCTGCCTGTATCAACTAAGGCAGTGGACAGAATCGTCAGGCTGCCGCCCGCTTCAATATTGCGCGCTGCGCCGAAGAAATGCTTCGGACGGTGCAGGCTGGCAGGATCCAGACCGCCTGACAAAGTACGGCCGGAAGCAGGAATTACCAGATTGTAAGCACGTGCCAGACGCGTAATTGAGTCCATTAAAATAATTACATCTTCGCCCATCTCAACGAGTCGTTTCGCACGTTCCAAAAGCAGCTCCGCCACTTTAACGTGGTGCTGCGGCGGCTCATCAAACGTCGAATGCACAACGTCAGCCTGCTCAACCGAACGCTCTAGATCTGTGACCTCTTCGGGACGTTCCCCAATCAGCAGGATAAAGAGCTTCACGTTGGGATGATTCGTCGTAATTGCCTGTGCGATTTCTTTTAAGAGTGATGTTTTCCCGGCTTTAGGCGGTGCAACAATCATTCCGCGCTGGCCAAAACCTATCGGGGTGACCAGATCCATAATACGCGTCGACATATCAGACGGTTCATTTTCAAGACGGATACGTTCATCCGGATACAAAGGTGTTAAAGCTTGGAAATGCGGACGCTTTTTAACTTCTTCAGCATTATGGTCATTAATAAAATCGACCTGCAGCAGACCATAATATTTTTCATTTTCTTTAGGTTTGCGGACTTTACCGGTCACCTTGTCGCCCTTTTTCAATTCGAAACGGCGAATCTGCGATGCGGATATATAAATATCCTTTTCACCTTTGGAAAAATTAACTGTACGCAGAAAGCCGTAGCCGTCCTGCTGGATATCATCGAGAATGCCTTCCATATAATAGTTTCCGTCTTTTTCCATTTCTGCTTCCAGTATTGCAAGAACCAGTTCTTTTTTATTCAGTTTGCTGTAATTCGAAAGACGTAAGTTTTTCGCACGTTCAGTTAAGGCTTTAGTCGTATTATTTTTATATAAAGCATCGAATGTTTCATATTTCATATCCTGTGTCTTTGGTTTATCAGACAATATTTCCACTTCCCAATACTGATTTTATTATTTTTTACTCATTTATATGTTTTTTCTGGAATAATTTTAGAGATTGCACTGGAGCTGCGGGATTCTTCTCCATGGAGTAATTGCGAATCTGAAGTTTTTTAAAAGGCATACATATATTACATCCGCCGGTGGTGGTATGTCAAAGAAAAGCTGAAGATAAATAAGGTTTTATCAGACTGAAGTTTTGTTTTGCGGTCCGATGAAAACAGCTCATGTGACTGCAAATCTGTTTACAGTCACATGAAAGCTGATACTGTTTTCTTATTTATCCATAACCATATTCGGTTTTTTCTTTAAACTGTGACGGCTGTTAATAAATCTTACCGTTCCTGATTTTGCGCGCATAACTACTGAAGATGTCTCGGCAAAACCACTTTTGAACTGGACACCTTTCATCAATTCACCGTCAGTTACTGCAGTTGCTGCAAAAATGGCATCATCGCCGCTGACTAAATCGTTAAGTTCGAGTTTTTTATCAGGATTAACACCCATCTCGATGCAGCGGTTACGTTCTTCGTCATTTCTCGGTAAGAGACGGCCCTGGAAATCTCCATCCAGCGCTTTGATTCCGGCAGCCGCAATAACACCTTCCGGCGCCCCGCCGACACCCATTAAAATATCGATACCTGTCCATTCAAAGCAAGTATTGATTGCTGCGCCGACATCACCGTTATCAAACATTATAATACGTGCGCCAAGCGCGCGGACCTGATTAATAATTTCTGCACTCCGCTCACGCTTAATAATCGTTACTGTAATATCTGATATATTTTTATTTTTCGCTTTTGCAACCGCACGGATGTTCTCTTCAACAGATTTGTCAATATCGATTACACCCAGGCAATCAGGACCTGCAGCAATTTTTTGCATATACATATCCGGTGCATGAAGAAGATTACCTTTATCGGCTGCTGCCAGAACAGTCATAGCACCCATAGTGCCCTCTGCAACAGTCGTTGTGCCTTCGAGCGGATCCACTGCTATATCAAGTTCGGGACCAGAACCGGTTCCGAGTTCTTCCCCTATATACAGCATCGGCGCTTCATCAATTTCGCCTTCGCCGATAACTACCTTGCCTGCCATAGGAATCGAATCAAACAGCTTGCGCATCGCCTCTGTTGCCGCATCATCCGCCTCATTTTTTAAGCCTTTGCCTGTCCAGGCTGCACTCGAAAGCGCAGCCGCTTCTGTCACTCTTACGAGTTCCATCGATAATCCTCTTTCCAAAACTGTCTCCCCCTATATATCCGCACTTTTTTCCTTGACTATTATAACACAGAAAAGACCGGTATTCTTACGAATACCGGTCTTTGAATGCTCAATCTTCCAGAGTATCCCGCCAAATATCAGCACCGAGTGCCGACAGTTTTTTAACTATATCAGCGTAACCTCTGTCGATATGATTTACATTATGAATTGTCGTTACGCCGTCTGCAATAAGACCTGAAATTAAAAGACATGCACCGGCACGAAGATCGCTTGCATATACTTCTGCACCTTTCAGCTGTGAAGGGTAAATCAGTGCACTGCTGCTCTTTTTCTCAATATGAGCATTCATGAGCGACAGTTCATCCACATGTCTGAATCTCGCAGGATAAATAGTTTCTGTAATCTTGCTTACTCCGTCCGCTAAAAACATAAGCGGTGTAATCGGCTGCTGCAAATCTGTTGCAAAGCCGGGATAGACCTGTGTTTTTAATGATACTGCATTATATTTTTCTGGTTTATTAATTACGACATAGTCATCACCAATATCGAGTTTAACACCCATTTCTTCCAGTTTTGCCGACAGTGATTCCATATGCGTCGGAATAATATTATTCACTTTGTAATTCTTTCCGGCCACAGCACCGACAATCATATAAGTGCCGGCTTCAATCCGGTCGGGAATAATATTATGGGTCGTACCGTGCAGTGATTCCACACCTTCGATACGAATCGTATCCGTGCCCGCACCTTTGATGTTCGCGCCCATGTTGTTAAGCAGCGTTGCTACATCGACGATTTCCGGTTCTTTCGCTACGTTTTCCAAAGTCGTTCGCCCTTCGGCACAGCTTGCTGCAAGCATCATATTAATCGTTGCACCGACTGAGACAACATCGAAGAATATTTTAGCGCCTGTCAGTTTTTCCGCCGTCAGGTACATCGCCCCGTGTTCATTCGTTACTTTGGCACCCAGCGCTTCAAATCCTTTGATGTGCTGATCGATTGGTCTCGGTCCGAGCGGACATCCGCCCGGCAGTCCGATAACACATTTTTTAAAACGCGAGAGCATTGCGCCCATCATATAATACGATGCACGCAAAGATTGTACTTTATTGTTTGGCAGCGGCATGTTTACCGCTTCTTCAGCGTTGACTTCAAGAGTTGTGCCTGATAATTCCGTCTTAATATTCAAATCGTTTAAGAGACTCATCAGCGTTTTAACATCGCTGATTTCAGGCAGCCCTTCCAGTGTTACTTTGCCAGAGGAGGCCATAAGCGAAGCCGGAATCAGAGCAACCGCACTGTTTTTAGCCCCGCTGATGTCGACCTGTCCGGTCAGCTGACTGCCGCCGCGGACTTTAATTACATCTTCAGCCATATAGAAAGCTCCTTGTCATTTAATTGGGTGGAGACTATTTATTATTCCAGTCGTTTAAGAATTGTTCGATTCCTTTATCAGTTAAAGGATGCTTCGTTAATGTTTTAATTACTTTATAAGGGATTGTCGCGATATCCGCACCGCGTACTGCCGCCCCGTGCATATGTCCTGCATTGCGGATTGAGGCCGCAATAATTTCAGTATCGATATCGTGAATCGCAAAAATAGCTGCGATATCTTCAATTAACTGAAGACCATCAAGTCCTATATCATCAAGACGTCCGATAAAAGGCGATACATAAGTTGCGCCTGCACGCGCTGCAGTCAGTGCCTGCACCGTGTTGAAGACTAACGTAACATTCGTTTTAATTCCTTCGTCAGAAAGTACTTTAACTGCCTTCATGCCGTCTTCTGTCATCGGGATTTTAACGATAATGTGCTCGTGAAGTTTAGCGAGTTCGCGCCCTTCTTCAATCATGCCTTTTGCATCAAGCGCAATAACTTCACCGCTGACCGGCCCGCCTACCAGCTCGCAGATTTCAACGAGTCTGTCGTGGAAAGAGATATCTTTTTCTTTTGCTACTAAAGAAGGGTTTGTTGTCACACCGCTCAGTACGCCCCACTCGTGTATTTCTTTAATTTCATCCATATTAGCTGTATCTATAAAGTATTTCATATTGTTTTTCGTCCTCCAGTAATGTGATATTAACATCATTATAAATTAAAGCTTCTCAAACTGACAATGCTTTACCATTAACAGTTGCTTTAAATTTTCCCGAAATTCTTTAATAATCGCTGCAGCCGTTGCCGTTGACCTCTTTTAGACTGGCTGTAGAAAAAATAAACTGCGGAATTCCGACGAAAAAATCAGCCGGAACAAAGCCGGCTGATTTTTAGTGCTTTTCTATTTCAAAAACTGCTTATTCTTCTTCCTGTAAATCCATATTCAGGCTCGCTTTAATCAAGCCGCTGAATAACGGATGCGGACGTGTCGGACGGGATTGGAACTCAGGATGGAACTGTACACCCACGTAATAAGGATGATCTTTAAGTTCAACCATTTCCACAAGGCGGCCGTCAGGTGACGTTCCGCTGAATATCATCCCCGCTTCTTCGAGCTGCTCCTTGTATGCATTATTAAACTCAAAACGATGACGGTGGCGTTCGTCCACTTCACTCACCTGGTACAGTTCACGCGCTTTTGTGCCTTCTTTAATCACACAAGGGAAACTTCCGAGACGCAGCGTGCCGCCGAGGTCTACAACATCTTTCTGATCAGGCATCAGGTCGATAATTGCATGCGGTGTATGCTCATCAAGCTCAGATGAGTTAGCACCTGTTAAACCTGCAACATTGCGTGCGAATTCGACTGTTGCAAGCTGCATGCCGAGACAAATCCCGAGGACAGGCACCTTGTTTTCACGCGCGTAGTTCAGCGTTAAAATTTTACCTTCGATTCCACGGTCCCCAAATCCTCCGGGTACAACGATACCGTCAACTTCGCTTAAAATTTCCTTATAGTTCTGCGGTGTAACATCCTGGGAATTAATCCAGTGAATATCGATATCCGCATGTACTTCATAACCTGCATGACGCAGTGATTCAGCGACTGACAAGTATGCATCCTGCAGTTCGACATATTTGCCGACCAGGCCGATTTTAATTGTTTTGTCAATTTTGCTTAAATTGTCGAGCAGGTGTTTCCAATCTTCAAGCTGTGCTTCGCCTGATGATTCAAGGTTCAGGTTTTCAAGCACTAAATCATCCATATCCTGCGCCTGAAGCGACATCACAAGTTCGTAAATTGTTTCCTCATCTTTTGCGTTAATGACACTTTTCTCATCAATATCACAGAACAGTGCAATTTTATCGCGCAGATCTTCTGTCATCGGATATTCAGAGCGCACGACAATCATGTCCGGCTGAATTCCGAGGCCTCTCAGCTCTTTTACACTGTGTTGAGTCGGTTTGGTTTTCATTTCGCCGGCAGCTTTAATATACGGCAGCAGTGTACAGTGAATGAACATTACATTATCTTTACCGAGATCGCTTCTTAACTGGCGGATAGACTCGATAAACGGCAGTGATTCAATGTCTCCTGCTGTACCGCCGATTTCAGTAATTACGATATCTGCTTTTGAAGATTCGCCGGCTTTTTTAATACGCGTTTTGATCTCATTGGTAATGTGCGGAATAACCTGCACCGTACCGCCGAGGTAGTCCCCGCGGCGTTCTTTTCTGATAACTTCGGAGTATACTTTTCCTGCAGTAACGTTTGAGTATTTACTTACATTAATATCTATAAAACGCTCGTAGTGTCCTAAGTCCAAGTCTGTTTCCGCGCCATCTTCAGTAACAAATACTTCGCCGTGCTGATAAGGGCTCATCGTACCCGGGTCAACGTTTAAATACGGATCAAACTTCTGAATTGTAATATTAAACCCTCTGTCTTTCAATAACCGTCCGAGAGATGCAGCTGTAATTCCTTTTCCTAATGATGACACTACGCCACCAGTTACAAAGATATATTTTGTCATGTAAGTATCCTCCTGTATAAAATAAAAAATAGCTCCCTTTCACCAGCGTGAAAAGGAGCCGTTTACTAGTCCCTGTTTAAGGGAGCCCAAATAAAATACTATCACTTTAAAAGAAAAAGTCAATAAAAATTAGTACGCATCTGCTTCGTCGTCGTAATCATCTTCGAGTTTTTCTTTTTCGTCAAACTCGATTGCATCGTCAGCTTCTTTACTGTCGATATCCTCTTCGTCTTCACCGTGCAGGGTGTCGTCGATTTCTTCCTGATCTTCACCTAATTCTTTCGCACCCGGGTAATCGGCGTCAGCTTCTTCCTCGATGTATTCATCTTCAGCTGCGATTTCTATTTTGTGAATTGTCGGCGCGATTTTATCACTGATGTCATCTACTGCATACCATTCGCGGAGTCCCCATACGCCGTCATCCGTGCTCAGGAAACGGCCATCGGTGTTTAAATCCGTATAAAATTGCAGAATACGGTTTTCAATCTCACCTTCAGTGTAATTGCCGACTTCTTTAAACTTATCGATCATTTCGTAAAGATTCGTTTCTTTGCCTTTATCTTCTAAATATATGTGCGACATATCTATAAACGAATGCTCGTCCATCATTTCTTTTGTATAGCTGTCCAGTCTCATTTACGTCATCCTTTCAAGATGTAAATACCTTAGGATATAATACAAATATTTATGCGATGTTTCAAGCTTTATATTAATATCTTATTAATTTCACATAACGGTTCGCGTGTTTCTTATTGCCTCCGGGAACAAACCCTGCGTTCGTAAACAGCTTTTCAAATGCTGAGTCCGATACCGTGACCGCCGCAGTGTCCACCGTGACGAGCTTCTTTCTGACAGCTGTCGCAAACTGGCGCATCGCGCTTTCTGCAATACCTTCTTCACGGTGGTTCTCGTCGACATAAATATGTTTAATAACCAGCATATCACTCTCCTGTACCGCATCGATATGCCCGACTTTGCTGCCGTCGCGTCTGAGTATAATTTTCACTGCCGGCATGATTGTTTCTTCATCAAACTCCAGTTTTAAATTCGGCACATAATTCCGGTTCAAATCGAGATAATACAGCCGTTCTTTGCCGATTGGCCCCTCTTCTTTCGTCGCCAGATGTAAAAAACCCGCACGCTCGTATAAATTCCAGGCACCGGCATTTTCACCGTCAACAACTAAATATAAATGGTCGAATGATGAAAAATTTTCCTGCACGTATACCGGCAGATTTTGGGCAACTGCTGTCCCGTACCCGTTCCCCTGATATTTTTCGTTAATTGAAAGAGAACGCACGTATACGACTTCATGGGGAGTACTGTAGCCTTCGTGCTGATAATGTTTATGCAGCACAAAAAAACCTATAACCTTCCCATCGTCAGTAACGACTACATTGGCAGTGCGGTTGACGTCATTAAGTGCGTCGTCAAGCACTTCAAGCGGCATGCTCGAATAGACACGCTGCCTTTCACTCAATATGTAATTTTCCAGATGTTCTCTGTCCGCCTCTGTAAATTTCCTAATATTAATACTCATGTTTTACCCCTTTTTGACATATTGATATAGTTTGCTATTATAAATGCCATACCCCCTATAGTGACAATTTAGACATTACATTACAACTTTCATTATTTCAGCGTTATTTGTTGGTATTTGAAGGGTAACAGTAAGATAAATATGAATCATTTCTAGGAGGAAATCACTTGACGAATGACGACAATACTACGTCAAAGAAAAGTACAGATCCGGATCAGCCGGATAAGTTTAATGTGAAGCAGCTCGGCACTGTTTTCTGGGTGGCAACCGCAATAATTCTTGTTGTATCTGCAATTGCAATGATTATCCCAGATCAGTTCCAAGTTGCATCTGAAAATGTTTACGCTGTAATATCTCAAAACTTCAGCTGGTTTTTCTTACTGGTTGTCTTTGGCTTTGGAGTATTCCTATTATTCCTTGCACTATCACCATACGGCCGTGTTAAGCTCGGCGGCGATAATTCAAAACCTGAGTTTTCTTTCTGGTCCTGGATCGGAATGTTATTTTCAAGCGGTTTAGGTGTCGGACTGGTATTCTTCGGAGTTGCCGAACCGATGGAACACTTTATGACCTCTCCATTCCTCGGCGGACCTGTCGAAGATGCGGAAGCCGCAAGACTCGCTATGGGTTATACTTATTTCCACTGGGGTATTTCACAGTGGTCAATCTTCGGTGTTGCAGGACTTGCAATCGGCTATTTCCAATTCCGTAAAAACCGGAATGGTTTAGTTTCAACAGCTCTGGAGCCGCTGTTTGGTCTCGATTACAATCAGAATGCCAGAAAAGCAATTGATATTCTGGCCATTATTGCAACGATTACAGGTATGTCAACATCTGTCGGTTTGGGTATTATGCAGATGGACGGCGGTCTCGATATCGCATTCGGAATCCCGTCAGGTCCGATGACACAAATCATACTGACTGCCTTAATGACAGGTCTGTTTATCTTTTCTACAATAACCGGACTTAAGCGGGGCATGAAGTTCCTCAGCAGTCTGAATATGATACTTGCACTGATACTGACAATATTCATTATGGCTGTCGGCCCATTTACATTTATTATGGAAACCATTATCGTAGGTCTCGGCGATTACCTGACAAACTTTGTCGGCTATTCACTGCGCATGCAGCCGTATTCAGGTGAATCATGGGTTCAGGACTGGACAGTATTCTACTGGGCATGGGTAATTGCCTGGAGTCCGTTTATCGGTTCATTCGTCGCACGCGTATCCCGCGGACGAAGTATTCGTGAATATGTCATGGGTATTTTAATCGTTCCGCCGATGCTGTCTTTCTTATGGGTAGGCGCACTCGGAGGCACAGCGATCTATTCGGATCTCTTTAATAACACAAACATCGGGGAAATTGTATTAAATGACCAGACACAGGCATTGTTTGCTCTTTTTGATACACTGCCGATATCATGGCTGACTTCAGCTATAGCAATTATTCTAATCTTTACATTCCTGGTCACTTCAGCTGACTCGGCGACATTTATCGTTGCTGGAATGAGTATTGGAAATACGGACAATCCGCCGACCGGATTGAAGATATTATGGGGTCTCCTGCTTGGTTTACTTACCATTGCCTTAATTCTGGCAGGCGGTCTGACGAGTCTGCAGGCAGCATCCCTGCTTGCCGGTCTGCCTTTTGCTATCATACTCATTATGATGATTGCCTCGGTGTCCAAAGGCCTCCGGCGCGAACCGAACGAAGCAATGAAACGCAGACAGCGCCGCAAAAAATATTAAAAAGCATTAAAGGTTAATAAAAAGCAGCGCTCAAAATCTTGAGCGCTGCTTCATTTCGCAATTATGAGGAGTAAGTATATGAAAATAGGTATCGATGCCGGCGGCACTTTAATTAAAGTGGCGATTTTGGATAAGGACGGCAGAACTTTTAAAAAGTACCCCGCGTCAGAAATCGACCGGGTTATCAGCATGCTGAACAGTGATTATACCGGAGAAGACATTTATTTAACAGGCGGCAAAGCAGAATATATCTCAGAAAAATTAAACTTTGACGTAACTTCTTCCATAGAATTTGATGCAACCTTCCGCGGGCTGACCCAGCTTCTGAAAGAAGCCGGTATGAATCTCGACCGTTATGTTTATCTGAATGTCGGTACAGGAACGAGTTTCCACCAGGCCTCAGGTGATTCGCAAAAACGTGTCGGAGGTTCCGGCGTTGGCGGCGGAACTATGATTGGGCTGAGTTATCTGCTGACCGGCATCGGAGATTTTGAGACGATTATCGAACGGGCTAAAGGCGGGGTCCGCGACAATGTTGATTTGAAGGTTCATCATATTTATAATGGCCGGCCGTCACCGATACCCGGCGACCTTACTGCCAGCAACTTCGGGCATATTCTAAATGCACAAAAAACTGCCTCGGCCGAAGACCAGCTGATTGCTGTTATCGGACTCGTGGCAGAAACTGTTACTGCAATGGCTATTAATTTAGCCGATGCTTTCGACACGAAAAATATGGTTTTTATCGGCTCTACTTTACTTGATAATGAAGTGATGACCGATATTATATACAGATACAGCGAATTAAAAAATGCACGCGCTTTTGTCGTCCCAAACGGCGAATACAGCGGCGCTCTCGGTGCAATCAGCTGAATGCAATAATTTTTCCTTCGTAATGAAGAATTTTCATTTCACGTGAAAAAGTATCGGACAGCATTTTTTCAGTCACTTCTGCTGCTGGCACTTTAACTTCAGTTAAAGTGCCTTTTTTCATGCATGTTACTGTATCAGCATAATTTAGTGCGAGATTCAAATCATGCATCGCCATAATAATTCCCCTGCTGCTGCTTAACTTTTTCAGCCAAGTCATCACCAGATGCTGATAATTGATATCTAAGCCCTGTTCGATTTCATCAAACAAAAGCACGGGCTTATCCTCAAAATGAATCTGTGCACATAAAGCACGTTTGAATTCGCCTCCGCTTAAACTGTCTGCTGATGCATGCCTCAGCCCTTCAAGTTTAAAGTCCTGAAGAACTTTATCTGTCTCTTTTTGCGAGGGTCGTCTTCGGGCCGTCATTTTAATAAAATCTTCCACCGTGATTTGAAACGGTACATTTTGCTGAGGAAGATAGCTGATATAATCTGCGGTTCTGTCGATGGGAGTATGATTAAATGCCAATTTCCGCACCTTGATATCCTTAGTGTTATACCCGATGATTCCCGTGAGCAGGGAACTCTTTCCGCTGCCGTTTTCACCGATCAGCACGTGAAGCCCGTTTTCAAATGTAAGATTATCAGCATAAACACTGAACTGTCCGTAATTGATACTGAGTTTATCTACAGACAGCATGTTACAATGCTTCGCCGTTCAAGATGACCTGAACATCGACATCGGCAACGAGCGAGTGAACAGCGGAACAGTATTTGTCTTTCGACAGGTCAGCTGCACGCTGTGCCTGTTTCGCCGGTATATCACCGTCGATAATAATATTCATTTTAATTCGCTTATAGTATTTCGGTTCCGTGTCAGCCCGTTCTCCATCGGCTTCGATTGCAAGTTTCGTTACTTTATCCATCCGGTGTCTTAAAATAACACCGATATCGATAGCCATGCAGCCCGCAGCACCATGAAGCACCATTTCCATCGGTGACGGTGCAGAAGCATCCCCGCCTGCAGCTTCATTCGCATCCATCGTTACTGTGTGGCCTGTAGTCTCTCCCGTAGATTCAAATTTCAATTTTCCCTGCCAGTTTAAATTTACTTTCATTTCTGCCACCTACTTTCTAATTTGTCCGTTCCCTAATATCGTATATTTATAACTTGTTAAAGCATTTAAGCCCATCGGTCCCCGCGCGTGCAGTTTTTGAGTACTGATGCCGATTTCTCCGCCGAAACCGAACATTTCACCGTCAGAAAATCTCGTCGATGCGTTGACATATACCTGGGCGCTGTCGATATCTTCCTGGAAGCTCAGCGCAGTATGATAACTATCTGTAATAATTACTTCTGAATGGCCCGTGGAATACTTTTCTATATGCTCGAGTGCCTGATCATAACCCTCCACAACTTTCACTGCGATTTTCAAATCCAGAAATTCGGTATCATATGCAGATACTTCTCCTATTGTGATAGAGCTGCTGATTTGCTTTTCACGTTCTCCTCCGATAACTTCAACGCCTTCATTTACTAAACTTTCAGCTAAGACAGGCAGAAATTCCGCTGCGGCATTTTTATCGATTAATAGTGTTTCGAGCGCATTACAGACCGATGGCCGCTGGACTTTCCCGTTAAGTAAAATTTGTTCTGCCATAGCGAGATCCGCATCTTCATGTACGTATATATGGCAGTTACCTGTTCCTGTTTCAATTACCGGCACCGTCGCCTGTGTCAGAACCGCTTTGATTAAACCTGCGCCGCCGCGCGGTATGAGGCAGTCAATATATTCATTCGCCTGCATAAATGAAGCGGCGAATGTTCGGGACGGATCTGTAATCAGCTGAATGCTTTTTGCCGGCAGGTCTGATTTCGACAATCCCTGCTGAAGCGCTTTAACAATCGCCTTATTGCTCTCCATCGCTTCTTTGCCGCCGCGTAAAATTACAGCGTTCCCTGCTTTTATACAAAGTGCTGAAGCATCGGCTGTAACGTTCGGGCGGGATTCATATATAATGCCGATAACGCCGAGCGGTACACTGCGGCGGGCAATTCTCAGACCTTCTGGTGTCGTCCATTCGCCAAGCCCTTCTGTTAAAGGATCTTTTAAGCCGATAATTTTATCAATACCTTCAGCCATACTCCGAAGACGTGCTTCATTTAAGGTAAGCCTTTCCAGCATGGCGTCAGAGAGCCCATTCTCCCGGCCATTTTTTAAATCCGTCCGGTTACTGTCAAGTATGTCTTTACTGTGATGGAGCAGTTCTTTTGCCATCAGTCTCAGCGCTTCATTTTTTTGTTGTTCTGATGATCGCCGTAATACTTTGCCTGCTTTTTTAGCTTCTGTTCCCAATACTGCTATACTGTTTGTCACTATGTATTCCCTCCTTCATAAATAAAGTGCCGATTTCTTCCCCCGCCAGTAAATTAAAAAGTTTTGACGGCTCATCTGATTTCATGATTACCATCGCTTTCTGACGGCGAATCATGCGGTCTGCCGCCTGCAGTTTTGTCGCCATGCCGCCGGTCGCAAATTTTGAACCCGCTCCGCCCGCCATTTCAATTATTTCAGGTGTCACCTCATTAACATAGGTGATAAGTTCCGCATTTTTATCTGTCGCGGGATTTGCTGTATATAATCCTTCAATATCGCTTAGAATGACCAGCAGATCTGCATCAATCACTTCACTGACAATCGCGGATAACGTATCATTATCACCGAATTTAGTATTGTGGTTTAATTCATCCACCGATACTGCATCGTTCTCGTTGATGATTGGAATAACACCTTTACTTAATAAAGTATCCAGTGCAACTGAAACATTTTTATATGATTCCGGGAATGAAATAACATCACGGGTAATCAATACCTGTCCGACATGCTGATTGTAATGCGAGAAAAACTTGCTGTACAAATTCATCAGGACACCCTGTCCGATACTTGCGAGTGCCTGCTGGCCTGCGATGGAAGCAGGATATTCTTTTAAATTCATCGTGCTCGCACCGAGTCCTACAGCACCGCTCGTCACTATGGCAACTTCTTTTCCTTCCTGATGCAGAGCTGATACAGCATAAGCCAGCCTGTCGATTTTCTTATAATCTATTTTTGTCGGCGCATTCATAATCGAGTTCGTTCCTATTTTAATAACAATGCGTTTTGCTTTCTGTACTTTTTCCCGTAACATTCGACTTCATTCCTTTGCTAATTTTCTCCTGCTGCTTCATCGTATGCTTCCAGTGCATAACCGCCGTATACGCTTGCCGGTCCGCCGCCCATTACTATACATACCGCAACGATATCACTGATTTCTTCACGTGTTGCTCCGAGTTTAACGAGTTTGTTTACATGATTTCCTATACAACCTTCACATTTATCAGCGACAGCATAAGTTAAGGCGATAAACTCTTTTGTTTTTTCATCCAGCGCATTCGCTTTGTAACCTTCCTGCTGAAGTTTCTTAAATGCTCTCATAAAATCTGCTTGAGTTTCCTGGATGCGTCCTGTATTTTTTTGAGCTCTTTTATTAATGCTTTCAAAATTTTTCATCTAATTACACCATCCCCATTTTTTTGCTTAAAAAAGCAAAAAGAACCGCTCAGGCGCGATTCTCTTTGTCATTTTGAATTCTTCTCCTGCGGTATTTAATTAAGACAGCTGTATACAGGGCAAACAGAACAGCCATAAATACACCGATTACCGTGTAGGACAACGGTGAAGTTTCAGTATAGGATGCCATCGTAGAGAAGATAATTCCTGCTGTGAATAACGTTAAGAGCAGCGCGTACAATAATACATGCACAATTTTCACTTAATCACCTGTTTTTAAAGTATATTCATTCTTAACATTATAATATCACTTTAGGCAGGCAGGTTGTTCATTATTTTAAAAAGTTCGCCATATAGACTAAATCTGTATAACCGTCAGTTAATTTCACCTGATTTTTTAAAGTTGCTTCTTCTTCAAAACCGAGTCTTTTATATAATTTAATCGCACCCGGATTGTTGGCAAAGACTGTTAATATCAGTTTTTCAAGCTTATCATTATTTCGTGCAAACTCCACTGCTTCTTTGACCATCGCAGTACCTGTGCCGGAGCCTGTATAGGCAGCCTGCAGACTGATGCCGAATTGGCCGATATGCTCGAATTTTTTGCGGTGATCCTGACGGAGATTCAGCATACCGATAACTTTCTCGCCGTCGACTGCTACGATACCGAGATCATTCGGTCCGAGAGATTTTATCGTCGCTTCTTCCTCTTCAATTGTAATTGTCCTGTTTTCAATTGCTGTTGCCAGCGTATCCGGATTTTCTGCTGTCACAAGTTTTTTATGTTCAATAATACTGGCAGCATCCTGTACTTCCATTTTACGAATATTATATGCCATATGTGCTAACTTCCTTTCTGGATTGACTGTTTACTGCATCCAGTATAGTACATTCAGAAAGCTGTTTTAAATTTTGTGCCTCTTACCGGATAAATACCGCACCGTATATTAAACCGATAACGATGACGAGTGCCGGATGAATTTTCACAATCTGCAGCAGCACAAACGAGAGTCCGATTAAAAAGACAGTATGGAAAGTTCCCGATACTTCCAAGGAACTGAACAGGAAATCAAAAACAATGACACCGAGCAGAATCGCAATGACCGGACGGATTAAAAGCGTCAGCATCGAGAACTTATTCGTTCCTTTCAGTTTATACAGCACTGCAGCGAGGAATATCATTAAAAGAAGCGAGGGCAGCACACTTGCAGATATCGCAACGATACTGCCAAACACACCGCCTGCTTCATAGCCGATATAAGCACCCATTTTCGTCAATATTGGCCCCGGCAGCGCATTGCCGAGCGCGAGTACTTCCGCAAATTCCGCTGTGGTCATCCATTCATATGTACCGACAACTTCACGCTCAACGAGCGGTATTGAAGACGGCCCGCCGCCGTATCCGAGTATGCCGGGAATTAAAAATGCTAAAAATATTTCCAGATAAATCATGAGTCACCTGCTTGTCCGCCGCTTTTTTGAAGCAGGCTGAATACTATAATAATACCGATGACGAGTGCCGGATGAATATTCAGCACTTCCAGCACAATCAGCATGCCGAGCGTAAACGGAATTAAAAATTTCCATGTTGAAGATGTTTTTGCCGTTTTCATAAATTCTGCGGTGAGCACCGCAAGCATAACGAGGACGACGGGCACTACACCGGCGCTCATGCCCTGAACCCAGGCCAGGTCCTTAAATTCGGAAAACAGCGTCAATAATACTGTCATTAAGACTGCTGTCGGCAGGATGATTGCAATAAGTGCATTAATAATGCCGGGCCAGCCTTTCAGCTGGTAGCCGATATGTCCCGCGAGCTTCGTAATAATCGGACCGGGCAGGACGTTCGCAATCGCCAGTGTATCCTGGAAGTCTTCATTAGTCATCCAGCCGTATTTGTCGACGACTTCTATTTTTACGAGTGGAATGGATGACGGTCCGCCGCCGAAACCGAGGATTCCCACTCTGAAAAACACCATAAATATTTTAAAATGCATGACGCTCACCTTCCGCTATGTAAAAAGTGGATGGTAGTTATACCAGCCACTTAATCGCTATACTGCTTTGCCGCAGCACTTTTTATACTTTTTGCCGCTGCCGCAAGGGCATGGATCGTTACGTCCGACCTTCACTTCTTTAACGATTGTTTTCTGTCCGATATCCGCTTCGCTTTTCCCGCGGTACTGGAAGTGCCGCGTATGTCTTACGACATCGCGAATCAGCTCAAAGAATTCATCTTCTTCCGCTTTCGATTTAAATTGATAACCAAGATTTTTTATTTCCCCGGAAATTTCTTCGCGTTTTTGTCCGCTGATAACCATGCGGAGCACATGCAGATACAATTCATAATCCGATGCAACACTCGTATTCAGATGTTCTGAGACCCATTTTTTTAAATCTTCGTGCGCTGCTGATTCATCAATATAGCCCGGGTTGCTGAATTTGATAAATTTCCCGAATTCCGGCTCATAATACTTATATTTCTGCTGGGCATTCCGGATAATTTCATACTGCTTATCAGTCATATCATCAATAATAAATTCCTGGTTTTTATTATTTACAGTAATGACGTAAGGCGAGCGATTGACCAGATCCACCACTTCATCAATCGTGATATCCATGCCGTAATATTTTTTAAACAAATGAACAATCTGTTTAAATTCAACCACACCGTATAAATGCAGGGCGGAGCGTATTAAATTCAGCTGCCGCTGTATCGCTGTCCGTTTTTCGCGGTTTTTTTCAGTATCGACTGTCTCAAATTTTTCCAGTACTTCATCGATAATAAAAAAGTTATCTTCTTCATTCAGCAGCTCGTAGGCAAAACCCATTATATATAAGCCGTAGACATCCGCCAGACTGAGATTTCTGCCGTCCTCTATGTTTTTTGACCCCTGCTGCCAGCTCGTAAGTGCAGGTTCGTCACTGTAAAGATATGCATATTCCAGCACATCCGCATTCAGCAGGTTTTTCGATATCTCTGTTATCAAGCCATCCTTGTCCAGTGCTTCTTCGTTTGTTACTCCGGTATTGACCGCAAGCTGGTGCAGATCTTCCAAGTCATACTTTTTCAAATAAGCTGCAGTGTTTGTCATATATAACGACTCCTTTACTGAACTGTTGGTAAGGCAATTTTATCATATATGCCGAAATATGCTAAAATTTAAACAGCATCAGCATCTTAAAATATAAACTGAAGATAGGAGCTTTTACAAAATATGAAGGCAATTGCTCTCGATTTGGATGGTACGGTTTTAAATAATTCAGGTGAATTCCCCGATTCTCTTGCGGATACTTTACAGGAAGTTCACGATAAAGGTATTAAAATTATTATCGCGACCGGACGTTCACTGCAGATGATCCATGAAAAAGTGCCGCACAGTGTGCCCGTTGACGGCTATGTCGCAGCAAGCGGCATGACGGTCCACCACGGCGATACGCTGCTTTCACATACTGCTTTTTCAAAAGACCAGGTGGAATTCGTATTATCGCAGGTACGCGAGCACAAAATCTACTACGAAATGACAACCGGCAGACACGGCGGCCCGTATACATTTAAAGAAGACCGCGATTATTCTGTCGATGATCTTACACAAACACCTGACGCGACTGTGCTCGAATATGAAAATATCGGTACTGCGCGCACGCTGAACAGTACAGAACAGTGGATTGACGAAGATGGAATCGACCGGGCCGATATTATAAAGTTTTATTTTTTCAGCAATGATAAGGAAAAACTGGAACGCTGGTTTACACTGCTGAATGAAAAATTCACATCTGATGCAGGCTATCAGATATACCGTACATCAAACCACAACTCTGAAATTATGGTTTACGGCACTGATAAAGGCACCGGCCTTATGACCCTCGTCGATACGATGAATATTTCTATCGGTGACGTTCACGCGTTCGGCGATTCCATGAATGACATCCCAATGTTTAAAGCTGCCGGAAAATCGACTGCGATGCAAAATGCCAAAGAAGATGTCAAGGCAATTGCGGATGATGTTACCGAATTCAGCTGTGATGAAGACGGTCTCGAGCACTATCTTAGAAAAAACTATCTATAATAATTTATCTTCATCCCTTATGGATTTTTTAATCGGCATGTACCAGACGTGCCCTTCCATTAATTCCATAGGGGATATTTCATGGGCTCCGTCCGTTAATTTAACCGTGACGTTTGCTCCTTTGTTTTCGAGTTTTCTTTTCAGTGTGTAAGATTCGCCGGCTGTAGCGACCATATCCTGCGCTCCGGCTGTCAGCAGCACATCTGTATCAAACAGCATATCTTTCCCGGTTGTTTCACTGCGGTACGCGCTGTGCATCAGCATTGCGCCCCTGACACCGAGATCGTAATTCAGCATCAGATAAGCCGCGATGTTCGCACCGTTGGAATAGCCGATGATAACAGCTTTTCCAAGATCGAAATTGTAATCGCCGCTCAGTTTTTTTAATTCCCCGTAAATTTTATCCCCTTCTTCTTTTAAACTCTGTTCGTCGTACTGTTTTAGAGATAAACGTTTAAAGAAACGTGTCTGCCCGTTCTCGTCAACATCTCCTCTGAAACTTAAAATATTCGCTTCACTGTTTACAGTTGTCGCGACTTCCAAGAGATCAGTCTCCCGGCCGCCGGTGCCGTGAAATAATATGAGTGTTTCTTTCGCGTTTTCTTTTCTCGATTTAATATATAAATGTTTCATGCCAAGTCCTCCTAATAGAGATACGTATACTTGTATTATATAATAACATCAAAGAGATTAAAGGAGGATGCATTGTGAGCGCATACGGCATTCATCACGTATCGGCAATTACGAAAGATATTATTGAAAATCACGATTTCTTTACACAGTTTCTCGGTCACAGACTGGTTAAAAAAACGGTCAATCAGGACAGTCCTGATATGTATCATTTATTTTACAGCGACTACAAAGGGACACCTGGAACAGACGTTACATTTTTTGAAATCGGCCTGGCGCCAAAATACACACCGGGAACAAACTCCATCTCCCGTACAATTTTAAGAGTACCGTCAGTCGAAGCTATTGAGTATTTCAGAGAGCGCATGGAAGAACAGGGTGTTTATCACGAAGGTATCACCGATTACTTCGGAGAAACGATGATGAAGTTCTCAGACGAAGAAGGTCAGCGTTTTGCGCTTCTCGCCGATCCCGGCTACCACGACTCTGAGCCATACGCCGGAGGCGGAAATATTCCCGAAGAATATGCAATTACCGGCATATTTGGTGTCGAACTGACCGTCCAGTATTTAAAACCGATGGTTCAGTTTTTACAAATGCTCGGCGGCGAATATGACGGGGATATTGATGATGCCGAACAGGCCCGCGTACGCTTCGGCCAGGACTCTGTATTTGTAGTTGAATCGCGTACAACGAATGTTGAAAAACAAGGCTACGGCAGTGTTCACCACTTTGCGCTTCGCGTTAAAGATGAGACCGCTCTGACAGAAATTCTGGAGCAGGCCAGGGCAGAAAAATGGCGAAATTCCGGCATTGTCGACCGTCACTACTTTAAAGCATTGTATATTAGTGCCGTCGGCAATATCACAGTCGAAATTTCAACGGATTCACCCGGATTCACTATTGATGAACCGCTTGAAACTTTAGGAGAGCACTTATCATTACCGCCTTTCCTTGAAGAAAATCGCGACTTTATTGAAATGCG
>X87_Garden_Dormouse__coassemble_80_pt1 | contig 22532 bp, 22 predicted proteins | sample X87_Garden_Dormouse__metabat2_low_PE_003 | metagenome-assembled genome bin X87_Garden_Dormouse | reverse complement strand
GGTCTGATGTACCTGCTTGTCGACTACATTACCCGCTTCTTTAATCCGCTGTTTAATATTATCGGTCAGTTGAGTATTTTTGAGCAGGCGCGTGTAGCGGCAAATAAAGTCTTTGAAATGCTGGAGAGTGAGCCTGAAAAGAAAGAAGGTCAGCTGCTGCAGGAGTTCAACGGCAAGATTTCATTTCGCAACGTGAATTTTTCATATGACGGCAAAAGAGATGTCTTAAAAAATATTAATATCGATGCGGCCGAAGGTGAAACGGTGGCTCTGGTCGGTCATACCGGCTCGGGTAAAAGTTCGATTATTAATCTTTTAATGCGGTTTTACGACCCGAGCGAAGGTGCGATTTACTTCGATGAGTCCGATACGAAGCAAATCGATAAACAAAGTTTAAGACAGTTTATGTCGATCGTGCTGCAGGATCCGTTTATATACAGCGGAACACTGCTCTATAACGTAAGGCTGAACAATGAAAATATATCGGAAGAGGAAGTAATTAAAGCCCTTGAAGATGTCGGGGCGGGGGCGCTTATGACGCGTCTTCCTGACGGTGTTCATTCCGAGCTCACAGAGCGGGGCGCGACGCTTTCTTTAGGTGAAAGACAGCTGATCTCATTTGCCCGGGCACTCGCCTTTAATCCAAAAGTGCTCGTGCTGGATGAGGCGACGAGTAATATCGATTCGGAAACAGAGCAGCTGATCCAGTATGCAATGAGTGTTGTATCAAAAGACCGTACGACCTTTATCATTGCGCACAGGCTGTCGACAATACAGCATGCGGACCAGATTATACTCTTAGAAAACGGTGAAATTAAAGAGCAGGGCAATCATCAGGAATTAATAGAGTTAGGTCAAACTTACAGCAGAATGTATGAAATGCAGATAGGATAATAATTGCTGTCGTCTTACAAATGTAATACAATAATTTTAGAAATATATTTAAGAGGAGGTAACTCAATGCCAACTATTACTATTAGAGTAACTGAAGAGGAAAATGAATTCTTAAGGTACATGGCAAACTTTCTTGGTAAAAGTATTACTGAAGTTGTTAAAAATTACACTATTGAAGAACTGGAAGACATATATGATGTGAATTCAGCGGATAAAGCATATAAAGAATGGTCTGAAGATAACGAGGAAGTAATCAGTCTTGAAGACGTTAAAAAAGAATTTGGTTATTAGATGAAGTATAAATTATTATTCAATAAAAAAGTTTTAAAAACGCTGAAAAAACTTGGTGCCAACGATAGAAAAATAATTATTAAGTGGCTAGAAAAAAATATAGATAATTCTCCTGAACCAAGACAGTTTGGTAAGGCGCTTAAAGGAAACCTTAGAGATTACTGGAGGTATAGAATAGGCAAGTATCGTGTGATTGTTTCAATTAATGATGATGAGCTTGTTGTGCTTACGATTGATGTAGGGCATAGAAAAGATATTTACTGACAATGGAGGATGAAAATGCCAACACAACAATACTGGAAAGAATTTATTAATGAATATCCGAAATACAAAGAGAAGAGTTACACAGCATGGCAGTTCGGAGCCGATCCGGATGTGCTTGCAGAACTCGTCATTTCAGGAAAGAAAACTTTAACATGCAGCAGCTTAAAAGAGTACGAGTTAGAGAATGAGAGTCTCCCTAAAGCTGGAGAATTAAGTATCGTACTTGGTGCAGATGATACTCCGAAATGTATTATCGAATGTACGAAAGTGTATACAATCGTTTTTAAAGATGCTGGCGAAGAAATCGCTTATAAAGAAGGCGAAGGCGATCGGTCTTTATCTTATTGGAGACAGGCACACCTTGATTTCTTTGGCTGGCTGTATCCTGAAATGGGTCTCGAATTTAACGAGGACGAAAAAATTGTCGTTGAAGAGTTTAAACGTATATATGTGTAAGGATATAGTTAAAAGTTATAGCCGACCATGAATTTAAACGTTAATGCTATTGCAGCGAACCCGTGCTACTATACAATTATATTAAAGAAATGAAGGAGTGGTCAGCTATGTCACCAGTAGCAGTAAAAACAGCACCTTTTAAATTTGATAACGTCGGGAGTTTTTTACGTCCCGCTAAATTAAAAGCAGCACGCGAAGATTTTAAAAATGGCAGCATTTCACAGGATGAACTGACTTCAGTTGAAAACGAAGCGATTAAAGAATTAGTTCAAAAACAGAAAGATATCGGCTTACAGGCAATTACAGATGGAGAATTCCGCCGTTCGTGGTGGCATCTCGATTTCTTCTGGGGACTTAACGGCGTTGAAAAATCTGATGTTGAGAATGGCTATAACTTTGTTGCTGTCGAAACGAGAGCTGAAACAGCACGCCTGACAGGAAAAATCAGCGGAGAGAATCATCCGTTTATCGAACATTTTAAATTTGTTAATCAGTTTGCAGATGGAGACGTTATTGCACGCCAGACGATTCCGGCACCTGCACAGTTTTTAAGAGAGCTGACACGTCCGGAAATTAAAGCGGCGACAGAAGAAATTTATCCGGATGAAGGAGAGCTGCTTCAGGATATTGCAGCGGCTTACCGCACCTTCATTAAAGAGCTGCACGAAGCGGGCTGTACGAATCTGCAGCTGGATGACTGCACATGGGGCATGATTGTCGATGAGAATTTCTGGAAAGACAGAACCGACGATCTGACGATTGAATCACTTAGCGAACAATACGTTGAACTGAATAACAGCGCGATTGAAGGAAAGCCTGAAGGACTGACAATTACAACACACGTCTGCCGCGGCAACTACCGTTCAACCTGGGCATCATCAGGTGCATACGACAAAGTGTCAGATGAGCTCTTCGGCAAAGAAAATGTTGCAGGCTATTATCTCGAGTTTGATACAGAACGTGCCGGCGGCTTTGAATCGCTTAGCAAAGTGAGCGGCGACAAACAAGTTGTACTTGGGCTGATTTCATCGAAAGTGCCTGAACTTGAAGATAAAGAAGATATTAAGGCGCGCATCGAAGAAGCGGCGAAGTACATCGATAAAGACAGATTATGTCTCAGCCCGCAATGCGGATTTGCTTCAACCGAAGAAGGTAATAATCTGACTGAAGAAGAGCAGTGGGCAAAACTTCAGCTGGTAAAAGAAATCTCCGACGAAGTTTGGGGAGCATAAAGTAAAAACGCTGTATGGAGCTTGACTCCATACAGCGTTTATTTTATTTGCTTAGAAAATCGACTTCGATTTCATTTTTGCGGACTTCCCGTTTGAATAAGTAGTCGCCGTTTTTAACCGAAGCGAGGACTTCTGCACGCTCGCGTACTGCTTCGTAAGCATCTGCTGCGTCCAGCACGATAAAGTTCGCTGAATTGCCTGCCTTGATGCCGTAATCTTCTATGTTCATCACCTTCGCACCATTCGCCGTAATCAGATCGAGTGCTTGTTTGATCTCTTCGATATGCGTGTAATGTGCCAGATGAATGCCGTTATCGAGAATGTTCATCATATTGCCGTTACCGAGCGGGTACCAGTAATCCGCAATAGAGTCCTGGGCAAAAGCAACGTTATTGCCGTTCTCAAGCAGTTCTTTAACGCGGGTTAAACCGCGCCGTTTCGGATAAACATCTCCGCGCCCCTGCAGGTGTGCGTTCTCTGTCGGGCAGGAAATAAAGTTAATTTTGGACTCTTTAAATAAGCCCATCATCTTGTTTGCGTAACTTGCTTCAGCCGCACCGAAACTCGTCGTGTGGCTCGCTGTTGTTTTCTTGCCGTAATCTTTTTCCATCACGAGGGCGTTCAGCACTTCTAAGAAGCGGCTGTTCGGATCATCATTTTCGTCACAGTGAATATCAATCATGACATCGAACTCGAGCGCAAGATCCACAATCTGTTTTAAAGACTCTACACCGTGCTCGTATGAAATTTCAAAATGAGGAATGCCGCCGACAACATCGGCACCCATTTCAAGTGCTTTTCTGACCAAGTCCGCTGCGCCTTTATATCTGAAGAAGCCTTCCTGCGGGAAAGCGACTAATTGCAGCGTCACGATATCTTTTAACTCTTCACGCAATTTAAGCAGAGCTTTCATGCCGGTTAAGTTTGGATCCGTCACATCGACATGTGTACGAATATACTGTACACCGTGGCTCACTTCTTTTTGAATGCCTTTCAAGGCACTCTCGCGTACTTTATCTTCAGTTAAATCCTTTTTGTTATCGCTCCAGCGCTGAATTCCTTCAAATAAAGTGCCGGACACGTTGGCGTTACCTTCTCCGAGACCTGAGAAAATATAATCCAGGTGAAGATGGGGGTCAACATAAGGCGGGAGCACAAGCTTACCCTCGAGATCGATAACTTCATCAGCATCTCCGAGATTGCTGCCGACCGCTTTAAACTGCTTATCTTCAACTAAAATTTCAGTTGAATCCGGATCACCATAAATCGTTGCGTTGATAAACTTCTTCATGTGTAAAACTCCTTACTGATAATGAATGATAAGATACATTTCAATTATAGCAAAAATGGGGAGAAGTAGACGGTTTGAAGATGCAGGAAGGATGCAGCGTTGAGGAAATGAGCAAGCTTATGCTTTTAGTGGCGACCTTGCTCATAATGGAGTGGAAAATGAGCAAGCTCATGCTTTTGATGGCAACCTTGCTCATAATGGCGTGGAAAATGAGCAGGCTCGTGTTTTTGCGGACGACCTTGCTCATAATAGGGTGAAGAATGAGCAGGCTCGTGCTTTTAGTGGCGACCTTGCTCATAATGGTGAGTAAAATGAGCAAGCTCATGTTTTTGCGAGCGACCTTGCTCATAATGAAGTGGAAAAAGCCCGACCCTCGACAAAACCGCAACAAAAAACGGAATCCCTGCTTAGGATTCCGCTTCAGTTTAAATTATTTACTTATGCTCTTTTGTTGCCTTTAAACATTCCAAATATGAATGATACAACAAGAATTAAAATAATTGCTCCGACGAGTGTACCGATTACGCTCATGCCGCCAATGGTAGGTCCAATGTCTAAGCCGAGTGCGTTACCGATTGAAGCACCGATGATACCTGCTAAAATATTACCGATAATACCAAATGGGATATCTTTACTTACAATCAGACCTGCTAACCAGCCTAATATTCCGCCTACTATTATTGTCCATAACCAACCCATTCTTATTACCTCCTAAAATTTATAAATGCGATGTTCTACTAGAATACATTGCCTGTTTCAGGAGGACGTAAACATTCCGGACACAATTTTTATATAATTCTCCGGGTGCTTTTTAAGATAAAGAACAGTAACAGGGACAGTACGCCGCTTCCCGCACTGATCCAGTATATCGAACTGTAGTCTGCATATTGCGCAACGAGCCCGAATGTAATAGCACCGAGTCCGACACCTAAATCAAAGGCGGAAAAGTAAGTGGCATTCGCCATACCGCGTTTTCGAATCGGTGTGGAATTTATGGCAGAGGCCTGCAGAGCTGGCTGAACTGTCCCGAAACCGAGCCCGTAAAGAATCGCGCCGGCAAACAGATACACAGGACTGTTCAGGATGGCGAGCAGTGTGAGTCCTGAAATGATTAAAATGATTCCCGGTATAAAGACGATTGGCAAGCCGCGACGGTCGTAGATGCGCCCTGCAAAGAAGCGCGTCGTAACGAGTGCCAGGGCATAGAGTACGAAATAGATTTGAATATAATGGGACTGAAAGCCCTGCTGGAAAGTATAGGCAGGGAGAAAGGTTGCGATGCCCCCGAATGTAAAAGTAATGAAAAATAAAAGTGCGGATGCAGGAAGTGCTCTTTTCTCAATGAAATTAAAACGCTCAGCAGTATCGGCATCTTCCTGGATTTCGGAATCCGTCAGCGGTTCCGGCTTCACGTAGCGCACATTTAAGGCGAGGACTAAAGCAATCAGCGTGAGCGAGCCGCAAATAATGAACAGTGTTGAAAACTCGATGTGGTCCACTAAGAACAGCCCGAGCGCGGGACCGATAGCGAGCGCGAGATTACCGCTCAGTCCGAAAAATCCGAGACCTTCACCCCGGCGGTCTTTCGGCACCAGGTCAGATGCGATAGTGCCGGATGCGGTATTCGACAGTCCCCAGCCGACACCCTGAACAATCCGCACGATGACAAGAATTAATATAGTTGTACTGATTGCAAGTGAGTACAACGACAGGACGAGTATAGCGAGCCCGATTAAAAATACAGGCGCCCGGCCTGTCGTATCCAAAAGCTTGCCGCCGAACGGACGGATTAAGAGTGCTGAGAAAGTGAAGATTCCGACGATGATGCCGACCCAGGTTTCATTTGAACCGATTTCCTGAACGTACAGCGGCAGTGTCGGGAGTGTCATTTGAAATGATGTAAAAATAAAAAAGTTCGCTATAACAATAATAATAAAATCTTTCGTCCAGATTCTGGACTTCCCCTTAGACATAGATCACCCTTCTGACTAAATCACGATATTTATTTCTTTACTCTCAAGTCTACATGATAGGCGTCCGGTTTTCATCCTCCTCTGTACCTATTGTGTTATTGAAATTGAATTGTATATGATATTATTAAATAAATTACATGCAGGGAGAAGACCAGTGAATTTATTAATGATAGACAATTACGATTCATTTACATATAATCTCGTTCATTACATTGAGAACAATCCATACAAGGCGGGTATTAAAGTAGTTACACCTGACCAGCTGAACGATAAATTAATAGATGACTTCAATATTATCGGGCTGATTATTTCTCCGGGACCGTCACATCCTGAAGACCGTCCGGAAGTTCTTCAATTTATCGAAAAATATTACAGAGAGCTGCCTGTCTTAGGCATTTGTCTCGGTCATCAGATGCTGTGGCATATGTTCGGCGGGGAAGTGTCACGCGGTGAACGGCCGGTCCACGGCCATGTTTCCGATGTATATCACAACAAAGAAGGATTGTACAAAGACCTCCCGTCACCTCTTGCCGGCTGCCGCTATCATTCGTTAGCATGTTCGGGGGAACTTAGCGATTTTAACATTACCGGCCGCACTGAAGATGGTATTAATATGGCCATTCAGCACAAACGCTATCCGATTTTCGGCGTCCAGTACCATCCAGAAGCGGTCTTGTCAGAACACGGCAGAGCGCAGCTCAATAACTTTATACGAATTGCAGTGGAGGAAAGTCATGAGAGCACATACAAAATTTAAGAAAAACGGCACGGTTGAAAACCTGTATTTTATAAATCCAGTGACAGTCATAACGAACAGCACCCCGTTTGAAACTGCTTTAAATAAAGCGGAGCAGTACCAGAAAGACGGTTACTACGCGGTCATCGCCGTCACTTATGAAAAAGACGAGTACTTTATCGGCATTTACGATAAAACAGTGTCGTACGCTGAATTTTTAAACGGCAGGAAACCTGAAAGTTATCAGATGAGCGCACCCCGTCTCAGTGAAACGCGGGAGGAAATTGAAAATAATATAGAAGAAGTCAGGAATTACATCCTCGACGGTCATACGTATCAGGTGAACTATACGACACGTCTGTACGGAGATTTTACCGGCGACAGCCACCAGCTGTTTTTAAAATTAAGCAGTCAAAACAACGGCGACTATGCGATGTATCTCGATTATAATGATAAAAAAATCGTCAGCCTGTCGCCGGAACTGTTTTTTAAAATGGATGCCGGCCGCAAAATTTTAACGAAGCCTATGAAAGGTACCGCACCGAGGTTTGAAGATCCGGCAGAAGATAAAAAAAGCTATGAATTTTTAAGACATTCCAAAAAAGATCAGGCGGAGAACGTTATGATTGTGGATCTCTTAAGAAACGATATATCTAAAATCGCGAAGCCTGATTCGGTCAGAGCGGCAGAATTATTTACGATTGAAAGGTATCAGACAGTCTACCAGATGATTTCAACGGTGGAAGCTGATGTCAGGGGTGACATCACGTTAAATGATACCTTTGATGCGCTGTTCCCTTGCGGATCGATCACCGGCGCGCCGAAACAGATGACGATGCGCCTGATTGAGAGCTTAGAGAAGACACCGCGCGGTTTTTACTGCGGCGCGCTCGGCCTTCTGTATCCGGATAACTCATGCGTCTTCAACGTGCCAATCCGCACGCTGACGATTACCGGAGACCGTTATATATACGGTGCGGGCGGCGGCATTACCTACGATTCAAAGGCTTCTTCTGAATTCGAGGAAATACTGCATAAAACATCATTTCTGAAGCAGGGACAGTACGAGCTCATCGAAACGATGCGGCTTGAAGATGGAACTGTTAAGCGGCTGGATTATCACGCTGCCCGTCTTAAGAGCAGTGTCAGGCATTTTAATTTTGAACAGCCTGATTTTAAGGCAGCAACCGCAGCTTATATAGAAGAAAATAAACTGGATCGAGGAACATTTAAACTCCGGGCAGTACTTTCTGCGGCAGGGCAGTTAAAAATCAGCCACGAGCCTCTCGCCCCTGACAGCGAGCCGCTGACAGCAGTGTTCGCTGCAGCGCCGATTCAGGGCGCGCCGGATTTTATCGCGCATAAAACGACGGTCAGACATCAGTACAGCGGGAAAACAAATGATTCTGAAGTCATTTTATATTATAATGATAACTTAGATATTACTGAGTTTAATATCGGCAGTATAGTGGTTAAAGAAGCTGGAGAGTATTACACGCCTCCGGTCTCCGCGGGCATCCTTCCGGGTGTGATGAGACAGTCTTTAATTGATGAAGGTGTAATTACGGAACAGAACATACCGATGAATACTCTCTGTCATAAGTACGATTCAGGGCAAATTGACTTATTCATGATAAACAGTGCGCGGGAATGGGTGGCAATCACACTCGCGGAATGAGGTGGCTTATGTTTACATTAATTTTAATATTACTTATTGTTGCAATCGTTGTACTGACGCACTTTATCGTCACGTACCTATTTAGAAATGACGTTAAGATCGTCGGAATCACAATCGGTTTCGCCGGTGTCATTCTGGCAATCATTGTTTTTGGCATCGCTATGGGCAGCTTTACGGAATACGTTGCCGGCGAACTGGAATTCTTTTACCGATAAGAGGAGTGGACTCATGATTTTTGCAAACGGAGATAAAATAATTACCTATCAGGAAGATGCATCAGTAATTAAAAATATTAAAGCGCAGTACGACAAGAATGGACTGCGCATCGACAACCCCTACATCGGGGAAGTGACATTTACAAAAAACACAGTCAGTTTTTACTATGATCCGGTTGTAGTAATGGAAAATGAAAATACAATTGAACCGGCATCCTATATCATTTCCATAGTAGAACCTGTGCTTGACAGTGTAAGCGGAGGTAAATAAGATGAGCTTAATTATACAGGAAGGCGGCCTGTTAACGATTCTGCAGACCGTTGACAAACATACTGATAACGACCAGAAAAATAACGAATACAACGGAGCGGTTGACAGTTTGTCGCCGATGCTTGCAAATAAGCTGGTCGGCAATGACGTCCATGAACCGACGCTTGAAATGTCGGGGCAGCCTGCGGTCATTCAGTTTACCGAACCGACGATTATCGCTTATTCAGGCGGGGATTTTAACGGCAGAGTCAGCGAAGATGACATTCAGCCGAACCGTATTTACCACGTGGACCGCGGTGACGTTTTATCATTTCAGGAATCGACACGCGGCAATAGACTGTATCTTGCGATTGCCGGCGGTATTGCTGTTGAGAAATCAAATGTGCTGAAATCGGGAGACGAAATCATTATGCGCCGCAACTATACAGCACTGCATGATGAGATTTTCCATATGATGAGCAACAAGCGGAAAGTCAGCTGGGGTATCGGCGTCTATTCTCTTGTCGAAGTTTATTTATCCGATACTTATCATATCGTCAAGCGTCCGGATGTGCCGGATGAAGTATACGAGAAACTCGAAGAACGCGAATACACGGTAACCAAAGAAGAAAACCGTATTCAGCTGTCGGTCGAAGGCCAGGAAATTGACTTTGCGGGCACTGACTGTGTCAATCCGGGAGTGCTCGGCGGAGTGTATCTGGAAAACAATCTGCCGACGATTGCGCTGAATGATTTTAGCGCAGAGACCGAATTAACGCATATCGGAACGATTCCAAGCTATCATATGCACAAACTCGGGCAAAAACGCCGCGGTTCTAAAATTAAATTTAAAGCAATCGATGCAAGCGACGCGCACGCGGAAGCTTATGGACATTACTTATGGGTGAACAGTCTCTTTAAAGCTATCGATTATAAAATCTCCAAAGAACTCGTCAAAGAGAAAATGTAAAAAAATATTTATTTAAAATCTCCTGTTAATGCAGTCACTTTCCGGTGGAATGCAGCAGGAGATTTTTTTACTAGAATTATTAACGCAAAATGCAACAAACTTTAAGCAAAATAATGTATAATATAGCAGATAAATTATATAAGAACGACATACATAAATGTAGGAATGATATTTTATGGAAGCCATCTTAAAAAAATATTTTGGGTATGAAAAATTCAGATACGGCCAGCAGGAAATTATCGAAAACATTTTAGCAGGACGCAATGCGCTCGGCATTTTACCGACAGGGTCGGGGAAATCGTTGTGCTATCAGATTCCGGGTCTGATGTTCGAAGGCACGACGCTTGTTATTTCACCGCTGATCTCTTTAATGCAGGATCAGGTGGATTCGCTGAAACGCCGCGGCATCAGCGCCGAATGTATTAACTCCACGATGTCAAAGCGGGATTTAAATGATGTCATGGGCCGCCTCGTGCGCGGAGAACTGCAGTTTTTATATGTCGCGCCGGAGCGTTTTAATAATGAAGCGTTTAAAACAGCTGTCCGCCATGCAGAAATACCGTTTGTTGCCTTTGATGAGGCTCACTGTATCTCAAAATGGGGACATGACTTCAGACCAAGCTATCAGAGTATTATCCCTGAGCTAAAGTTACTGCTGCCTGACGTGCAGATTATTGCGGTAACAGCGACAGCAACTGAAGAAGTTGAAGAAAACATTCAGGAACTGCTCAATATTAAAAACAATGCGGTCTTTAAGACAAGTGTAAAACGTGAGAACTTAAAACTGTCGGTAAACGGCACTTATCAGCGCGAACAGTTTATTTTATCTTATATACAGGAAAGACCCGGGAAATCGGGTATTATTTACGTATCAACACGGGCTGAAGTCGAAAAGCTGTCGACTTATTTGAGTGATAATAAAATTGAAAATGTAATTTACCACGGCGGACTCGGCAAAAAAGAAAGAAATGACAACCAGCAGAAATTCGTGTCCGATGAAGTGAAAATTGTTATCGCGACGAACGCTTTTGGTATGGGGATTGATAAGCCGGATATCCGCTACATTATTCACTTTAACTTACCGGGCGACCTTGAGAGCTACTACCAGGAAATAGGACGTGCAGGACGCGACGGGCTCCCGAGTGACTGTATATTACTGTCGACGCAGCGCGATGTGAATTTGCAGCAGTTCTTTATCGACCGGGCGACTGCTTCTGACCAGTATAAAGATCATATGCGTGAAAAACTGGACCTCATGCTACAGTATAATAAAACGAGTAAATGCCTGAGCAGTTTTATCGTTAAATATTTCAACCACAACGAGTACGTTGAAGCGTGCGGCCAGTGTTCGAGCTGTCTGTCGGATGAACGCACCGAACCGATGACGACAGAAGCCCGTCTTATACTGGAGCTGATTCGGGATGCCGACGGCCAGCTGTCGAAAGAACTCGTGATTCAGGTTCTCCGCGGCGAAAGTGCAGATAATATCATGGCGCGGGGTCTCGATTCGCAAGAAAGCTTCGGTGTGCTGGACTCATACCGCACGAGCGAGGTAAACCATCTTGTCGGGGAGCTTATCATGCGTGGTTATGTACATTATGCCGGCCATAAAATGTACCTCGTTGAAAAGAGCTTTGATATTCTCGACCGTAAAGTGAAACTGTACACAGTGCCGTACCGGAAACATTACAACGAAAGAGTCGACGTTTCGACGGACTCATCGCCAAACGAAATTTTATACGATAAACTGCTCGATACCCGTAAAGGGCTCGCAGATAAGTATAAGCTGGATGAAGATGCGATATTTACCGATCAGATACTGAAAGAATTCGCGAAAAAAATGCCGCAGACTAAACAGGATATGATGCATATTCAGGGTGTCGGCAACTACAAGTTGAAACACTACTGCCCGTACTTTTTGGAAGAAATCCAGCAGCACGGCGGCAAGAAAAGCATATAGATGAAGGGGCTTTCTAAGCCGGGACATTAGGTCCCGGCATTTTTATTTGAGGATGGACCGGTGAATTGCCGGCTGTATTCAGTTTAATAGAACTTGAACGTCGTGGTTTTTCTGGCGAAGACGTATAGATGACGTTGAACGTCGTGGTTCATTTGAACGACAACATCCAGACCGCTTTGAACGTCGTCGTTTTTCCGGCGAAGACGTATAGACGGCGTTGAACGTCGTGGTTCATTTGAGCGACGACATCCAGACCGTTTTGAACGTCGTCGTTGGCCCTAACGACGACGCCCGCACAAAAAGCCCCCGGCTCATATTGAACCGGGGACTTCACTAATTATTCCAATCAAGATGCTCTGTTTTTCTTGCCGGTGACCTTTAGTTTTTTGGGACGGTTTTTCATATACATATAGTAGCTTGCTGCGAAAATAATAATATAGCCGAGAATCGACAGCATATCCGGTACTTCATTAAAGACGATAATACTGAACAGTGCAGTAAACAGTATCGTTGAATAGAAGAAGATAGATATTTCTTTCGCCGGTGCGAAGCTGTATGCAATCGTCAGGCCAAACTGGCCGACAGCTGCGAAAACTCCTGACAGAATAAGCATCCAGAACTGGTTCATCGTCATCGGTTCAAACTGGTAGATAAAGAACGGCAGGAGAGCGACAGTCGAGAAGAATGAAAAGTAAAATACTACTGTATAGAACTTTTCCCGGCTGCCTAAAATCCGGAGCACCGTATAAGCTCCGGCTGCGAATATTGCGCCGAGCACCCCGATGAGCGCAAACATTGTATCGCTCGAGAATGACGGTTTAATAATAAAGATTGCCCCGACCAGCGCGATGATGATTGAAATCAGCTGGAATCTCCGTATGTATTCTTTTAAAAATATGGCGCAAAGTATTATAGTGAAGAACGGACTGAGTTTATTTAAGATATCTGCATCGCTCAGAACCATCCGGTCGATAGTGAAGAAATTTAACAGCACACCGACCAGGCCGAGCGCGGAACGCAGCAGCAGCCAGCCCTGGTTTTCCCGTTTTCCGAACAGGCTCTCTCTGTAGTAGAGAACGAGCGCGAGCGCGATCAGCATCGAGATGAAATTTCTGAAGAAAGTTTTTTGCACTGTAGGCAGATCTCCGGAATATTTTACAAAAAGGGACATCAGACTAAATCCGAGAGAAGAAATAATCAGTGCGATGATACCTTTTACAACATTATTCATTAACAACACTCCAACTTGTTTTGTACGATAATTTCAGGAATTTCAACAAATAAAAAGGATAAAAATTTCGTTATATTTTTTATGAAAAAAATTCATTCTTGCCATCACTTATCCACCGTGACTTCCGGCGTTTTATCTCCATTTATTTAGCGTGAAATTTTTAGAGAAGGCAGTTTTTTACATTGCTAATGGCAGTTTAATATGAGATTATAGAACATGTTCAAGCACATATATTGTGTCTGTAAAATGTTTCGACCACAATATGTAGTGGTATCAGCATAGAAAGCAAGTAAAAAGCGAGTAATGGAAACAAACATCGCATAGAACATACGTTCTGTTTGTGTTATGCTCGAAAGGAGATGACAAAGTGATTATTGCTTATTATTCAATGACAGGTAATATCCGTCGTTTCTTAAATAGTATGGACATTCCGGACACCTATGAATTATATCAAATAACAGCCGCCAATGTCAGAGATAAAATCGATCAGTCTTATATTTTAGTTACACCGACATACGGTTTCGGAGCTGTGCCTGATACTGTTAAGGAATTTTTAAAAGTAAACTCTTATAATCTAGTCGCAGTCGCATCTAGCGGCAACCGGAACTGGGGTCAGAACTTTGCCAGGGCGGGCGAGTATATAAGCAGCGATTACAGCGTACCGCTCCTGATGAAGTTTGAACTTCACGGCACACCGGAGGAGCGCGCACAATTTATAGTTGAATTAGAAAGGGCAGGGGAATTGCATGAAAGTATTAGATGAAAAAACTTACAACCACGTTGAACTGAATAACGAAGTCACGCAGCGCGACGAAACAGGGTTTTACAAACTGGAGAAAGACCTTGAGGCACTTGAGGTATTCATGGAGGAAGTCGAAGCGAAGACTATCCATTTTGACTCGGAATTAGAAAGGCTGCATTACCTCGTGGACAACGATTTCTATTACGATTTATTCAAAGAGTACAGCGAAACGGCTCTTCAGGATATTATCGATCATGCAGATGCTATTGAGTTCAAATTCAAAAGCTACATGGCAGCGAGCAAGTTCTTTAAAGATTACACTTTAAAAACGAACGATAAAAAACAGTACCTGGAAGATTACAGACAGCACGTTGTGATTGTCAGTCTGTACCTTGCAAAAGGCAATATTGAAACTGCCAAGCGTTTTATCACATCGATGATGGAACAGCGTTATCAGCCGGCAACTCCGACCTTCTTAAACGCAGGCCGTGCACGTCGCGGTGAAATGGTATCATGTTTCCTGCTCGAAGTTGATGATTCACTGAACTCGATTAACTATATCGACTCAACTGCCAAACAATTAAGTAAAATCGGCGGCGGTGTTGCGATTAACTTATCAAAACTGCGCGCACGCGGCGAAGCAATTAAAGGTATCGAAGGTGTAGCTAAAGGAGTTCTGCCTGTAGCGAAATCACTGGAAGGCGGATTCAGCTACGCAGACCAGCTCGGTCAGCGTCCGGGTGCGGGAGCTGTTTACTTAAACATCTTCCACTATGACCTGCCTGAGTTCCTCGACACTAAGAAAGTAAACGCGGATGAAGACATCCGTCTGTCGACAATTTCAACAGGGCTTGTTGTACCGTCGAAGTTCTTTGAACTGGCACGCGACAACAAACCATTCAGCCTTTTCGCTCCGCACACTGTGGAACGCGAATATGGTATGGCTCTTGACGATATGGACATGGACGAAATGTACGACCAGCTTGTTGCGAATGACAACGTTAAAAAACGCGAGTATGATGCGCGTGACATGTTAAACACGATTGCTCAAACGCAGCTGCAGTCGGGCTACCCGTACTTAATGTTCAAAGACAATGCGAACAAAGTGCATCCTCTCGGCGATATCGGACAGATTAAAATCAGTAACTTATGTACTGAAATCTTCCAGCTGCAGGAAACATCTGAAATTAACGACTACGGCACAGAAGACGTTATCAAACGCGATATTTCATGTAACCTTGGTTCCATGAACATTGCGAACGTAATGGATTCCGGCAAGGTGAAAGAAACTGTGCATGAAGGTATCGAGGCACTGACAATGGTAAGTGACGATACATCGATCGCAAACGCACCGGGCGTTAAGAAAGCAAACGATGAACTGCACTCTGTAGGTCTTGGTGCAATGAACCTTCACGGCTATCTCGCTAAAAATAAAATTGCGTACGAATCATCTGAAGCAAGAGACTTTGCAAACATCTTCTTTATGATGCTGAACTTCCACTCGATTGAAAAATCTATGGAAATCGCAAAAGAACGCGGCGTCACATTTAAAGACTTCGAACGTTCAGACTACGCGACAGGAAAATACTTCGAGCGTTATATTAAAGAAGATATTACACCTGAGTCGGATAAGGTTGCAGAATTATTCGAACACATTCATATTCCGACTAAAGAAGACTGGGCGGAGCTTGGGCAGAAAGTTGAAGAAAACGGTCTTTATCATGCTTACCGTCTTGCTATTGCACCGACACAAAGTATCTCTTACGTGCAAAATGCAACGAGTTCGGTAATGCCGATTGTCGATATGATCGAACGCAGAACTTACGGCAACTCTGAAACATTCTACCCGATGCCATTCCTGTCTAAAGAGACAATGTGGTACTACAAGAGTGCGTTCAATACAGACCAGATGAAACTAATCGATATGATTGCAACAATTCAGCAGCATATTGACCAGGGAATCAGCACGATTCTTTACGTAAACTCGGATATCTCTACGAGAGAGCTTGCGAAATATTATATCTATGCACATCACAAAGGATTGAAATCACTGTATTACACGAGAAATAAATTACTCAGTGTCGAAGAATGTACGAGCTGTGCAGTATAAAGGAGACTAAACAATGATTGCAGTTAACTGGAATAAAGAAGATGACATGACGAATGTCTTCTGGCGCCAAAATATCTCACAGATGTGGGTCGAGACAGAGTTTAAAGTGTCGAAAGATTTAGCATCATGGGCAGGCTTGTCCGAAGATGAAAAAGATACTTTTAAAAAGGTGCTGGCAGGTTTAACAGGACTGGATACACACCAGGCAGATGACGGCATGCCGTTGATTATGCTGCATACTCCGGATCTGCGCAAAAAAGCAGTATATTCATTTATGGGCATGATGGAGCAGGTTCATGCGAAATCATATTCTCATATCTTTACGACGCTGCTGCCGACTAAAGAGACAGACGACCTGCTCGATAACTGGGTAATGAACAATGAACAGTTAAAATATAAAGCAGACAAAATTGTTACAAACTACTATAAATTACTCGATAAAAACCCGTCAGCCTACGACAGGTACATGGCGCGTGTATCATCGGTCTTCCTTGAGTCGTTCCTGTTCTATTCAGGATTCTACTACCCGCTATACTTAGCGGGGAACGGCCGTATGACGACGAGCGGTGAAATTATCCGTAAGATTCTGCTCGACGAATCGATTCACGGTGTCTTCACAGGACTTGACGCTCAGGAAATGAAAGGCGAGCTTACTGCTGAAGAGCAGGAACGTGCGGACAAAGAAATGTACAAATTACTCGATGAACTTTATGAGAACGAAGTAATTTACACTAAGAGTCTGTATGACAAACTCGGTCTGACTGACGATGTATTGAATTACCTTCAGTACAATGCGAACAAATCGCTTGCGAACTTAGGCTTCGATCCTTACTTTGAAGAAAAAGGATTCAACCCGATTATCGAGAACGCTCTCGATACGACGACGAAAAACCACGACTTCTTCAGTGTTAAAGGCGACGGCTACGTTCTCGCTTTGAATGTAGAACCGCTCCGTGATGAAGACTTTATCTTTAACGATTAATAGATTAAGACGCTCCTCTTATTGAGGAGTGTTTTTTGTTTTATCCACAGCCGGCTGCTTGTTGGGAGAGTCTCAGCTGGGTTGGCCTGACGGGGATTCATGTATACGCAAGGCTCGATACGTTGGCCTGACGGGGATTCATGTATACGCAAGGCTCGATACGTTGGCCTGACGGGCGTTCATGTATACACAAGACTCGATGCGTTGGCATGAAAGTCTCTCATGTGTATCCCAGCGCCAAAAAAGCGAGAAAGAATTTACACAGCCCACCCCAGCCTGGTCATAAAAATGTCATGATATGGAATTTAAAGTTATCATCAAGTAATGTATGATAAGATGTGAGAGAATTATAGAAATGGGGATACATATATGAAAATTAAATCAGGTGTTTTATCAGTTATGCTGCTTGCAGGATTAACGCTTGCAGCCTGCTCGGGAGAAGAAGAACACGATCATGGCGACATGGACCATGACAACCCTTCAAGCGACGAGATCAGATCACTTGAAGTTGATTTGCAGACTCCGGAAAGCATTCAATCAGGAGAAGCCGCTGAATTTACTGCTCACGTTACTTCAAATGAAGAAGATGTGACAGATGCTGACCAGGTGATGTTTGAAATTTTATCGGGTGAAGAATCTCTGGAAATGATTGAAGTGGATCACAGTGAGAACGGTGAGTACGTGCTTGAGTATACGTTTGACGAACCGGGCGAATACAGTGTTATCGCACACGTCGATGCTTACCAGCTCCACACGATGCCTGAAGAATCCGTGACTGTTGAGTAATAGTGTATTATTATAGTAATAATACTACGGGCAATTCTAGGAGGATATTATGGATTTAACAAGTAAAACTTATATCGTGTCAGGTGCAGCGACTTCGCTCGGCAGAGAAACTGCGCTGGAATTGGCTCAGCATAATGCGAATATTATACTGGCGGGATTAGAGTATAGTGAATTGGAAGAAGTGTACGCTTCGCTTGAGGATACACCGGGCCAGCACAAAATTGTACTGCTGGAACAGTCCAAGGAAATTGACTGGCTGGATATCGTAGATGAAATTGAAGAAAACTACGAATCGCTGAACGGTATTATTTTAGTACACTCAATTTTTACCGATGATAAAACGGTGTACAACGTCAGTTTTAATGAATTCAGCGATGTGATGTACGAACATGTGTGGGGAACGTACCTTGGAATCCGGACCCTTCGTCCCTTATTAAAAGTGGAAAATGACGCTAAAATTATTAACGTGATAGAGCCGGCATTTGAAGAAGTTTTCGAACGCAACTTATATTACACGGTCACAGGGGCGATTGAAGCGCTGACGCATTCTACATCGGTAGAGCTGCGCCGCGAGGATGTTGACGTCTATGCACTCAGCTACCGCCCAACATATAAAACAACAGAAGAAGAACGTGCGAATCACAAGGCAATTAAAAAAATTAAAGCAATCTTAGATCACGATAAAGATATACCAACCGGGGAAACTATTATTATCAGTTAAATTTTAAAGAGTTAAGCCGCCTCCCGGGCGGCTTATTTTTATAATAAGCAATTCTTATGCAGAAAGAGTTTGAATTGTAAAATAGGCCGGTGTATAATGCATGTATGGTTATCAATGATAATCATTTTCAATTAAGGTGGGAAGCCATGATACAAAAGTTGTTTAGAATAGATATTTTAATTTTCCTACTGATCGTTTTATCAATAATCTCTATGTTTGTCGGAGTCAGCCAAATTCATATATCGGACATCTTCAGTTTATCTGATAACCAGATGTCTATACTTATACATAGCCGCATGCCGCGGACCGTGTCAATCATCATTGCAGGTGCATCACTCGCAGTATGCGGGCTCGTGATGCAGCAGCTGACACGCAATAAGTTTGTATCTCCAACGACAGCAGGAACGACAGAATGGGCACAGCTTGGTATTTTACTCGGGTTAATATTTTTCCCGAATATCAGCATGATGGGCAGATTGTTTTTTGCGGTTGCACTGGCACTGCTTGGAACGATGCTGTTCATGAGCATTATTACCCGCATTAAATTTAAAGACGTTATATTTGTTCCGCTTATCGGGATGATGCTCGGCGGTGTTGTCGCGAGTGTCTCTACATTTCTTGCGCTCCGGGCGGACATGCTTCAGGCTATTTCCGGCTGGATGCACGGCAGCTTCTCTACGCTGATATCAGGAAAATATGAAATACTCTACATCAGTATTCCGCTCTTTATCGTCGTCTTTCTGTACGCTGCCCAGTTTACAGTGGCAGGTATGGGAGAAGATTTTTCGACGAACCTCGGAATGAACTATAAGCTTATCGTTAACATCGGGCTGTTTTTAACTGCTGCAATGACGGCGATTGTTGTTGTTTCAGTCGGTATGCTTCCGTTCCTCGGATTGATCGTTCCGAATATCGTGTCGATATTCCGGGGAGATCATCTGAAGGGTACGCTCACTATTACAGCAGTGACCGGTGCAATCTTCGTCATGATCTGCGATATTCTCGGCCGTGTTATTATTGCGCCGTATGAAATTTCAGTCGGTCTGATGATTGCGACAATCGGCAGTGCAATATTCTTAATCCTCATCTTCAGGAGGGTTAAGCATGCATAAGAACACTAAAGTAATTCTGCTGCTGGCCTTGTTATCAGTCGGCCTGCTCGCATTTTATACGTTTTACGGATTGAATCCGGATATTTATTTTTATCAGCTGCCGTCGAGGCTGAAGCGGATACTTGCTATTATTATTGTAGCGGTGGCAATCGCCGTTTCAACAGTGATTTTCCAGACGATTGTTAAAAACAGAATTTTAACACCGTCAATTATGGGGCTGGATTCGGTTTATACCTTCATTCAGACAGCTATTGTATTTTTAGCGGGCGTGAGCTCGCCGCTCTTGTTAAACTCTCAGTACAACTACTTTTTAAGTATGGGCATACTCGTACTGTTTACACTATTCGTTTTTAAATTTCTGTTTAAAGTAACGAAAAATAACATCTTCCTGCTGCTCTTAATCGGTATTATACTCGGTACCTTCTTCGGGAATTTATCGACTTTCATGCAGATTTTAATCAGTCCGGAAGATTTCTCAATCCTGCAGGGAACCCTGTTCGGTTCATTTAACGCAATCGATGAATCACTGCTCGGAATTACTGGAATTATCGTTATCGTTATGCTGATCTTCGTCTTTAAAGACTTTCATGCGCTGGACGTCCTGTCCCTCGGCCGTGACCACGCTTTAAACCTCGGGATTAATTACGACCGTAAAGTATCGGCTCTTTTAATTATTGTAGCGATACTTGTGTCGGTATCGACAGCGCTTGTCGGACCGATAATGTTTCTCGGGCTGCTCGTTGTCAACCTGGCGCACGAGCTTTTAAAAACATTCAGGCATTCCTATCTGATAGTCGGCACAGCACTGGTCAGCATTATTACGCTGGTTATCGGTCAGATGGTCGTTCAGTTCGTATTCGGGAATAACATTGAATTAAGTGTTATTATTAATTTAGTAGGTGGAATTTATTTCATTTACTTAATGCTTAGGAGGAATCGTACATGATTAGTGTCAAGGGAATCACTAAGAAATACGGCAGTAAAACTGTCGTAGATGACGTCTCAATTGATATAGAGAAAGGTAAGATTACTTCACTTATCGGACCAAACGGCGCCGGTAAAAGTACAGTCATTTCAATGATCACACGTTTACTCGATAAAAATAGCGGAGAAGTTTTGCTTGAAGGCGATAATATTTTCACCCAGCCGCATGGTGAACTCGCAAAGAAAATCACGATTTTAAAACAGGCGAATCACCTCGAACTGAAAATTACAGTGAGAGAATTAATTTCTTTCGGGCGTTTCCCGTATTCAAAAGGCAGACTGACTGATCAGGATGAAGAAATCATCGATGAAGCAATCAGCTATATGGGACTGAAGGAATTTGAAGAACGCTATATAGATGAACTGTCAGGCGGTCAGCGCCAGCGTGCGTATATCGCAATGACTATTGCACAGGATACGGAATATATCTTCCTAGATGAACCTCTGAATAATCTGGATATGAAACATTCGGTACAGATTATGCAGATTTTACGCAGATTGTGCCGCGACAAAAACAAAACGATAATAATCGTTATTCACGATATTAACTTTGCCTCATGCTACTCGGATAATATCGTTGCCTTGAAAGACGGTAAAATCGCAGTCAGCGGTACAGCGAACGAAGTAATTACGAAAGAAGTTCTTGAAGGCATCTATGAAATGGAAATAAATATAGAATCAATTTGCGGACACAGAATTTGTTTCTACTTCGATGGTGTTATCGAAGGAGATTCAACAGAACTCGCAGCAAACTACTTAATCGGCAACGCTTAAACTGCCGGCATTAAAGGAGGTGAGGTTCCGGCATTCGAATGTGTTCAGTAAGTAGCGCAGTATTTTTTTAGTGGGGGCTAAAAAACATATTAAGAGGAGAATAGAGAGATATGGAATTTAAGAAATTATACTTAATGCTTACTATGGCAGTAATCCTGGTACTTGCGGCGTGCAGCGGCGGTTCAGAAGAAGAATCAACAACAGAAGACAATGCATCAGAGGAAACATCAACAGAAGAATCAGCGGGAGAAGAGACTGCTGAGGACGAGTCTTCAGAAGAAGAATCTGCTGACACAATTGCTTATGAAAACCAATTCGAAATCGGAACCGGCGAACGCGGTGAAGAAGGACAAGGAACGCAAATTGACGAAACTGTAGAACTTCCAAAGAACTCTGACAAAGTTGTCATTTTTGACCTTGGGGTTGCTTCAACGTTCGCAGCACTTGACCTTGAAGAAAACATTATGGGACTTCCAAAAGGTGAAAACAATGCTTCACTTGGAAACACTATTTCAGATGTATATGAATCAGACGAAGAATACGTAAACCTTGGCGGACTGAAAGAGCCGGACTATGAAGCATTAGCTGCTCTTGACCCGGAAATCATTATGATTCACGGACGCCAGTCAAACTCTAACGTAGTAGGCGAACTTGAAAAAGCGGCACCAAACGCGGAAATTATTCACGTTGCAGCAGACAATTCAAACTACTTCGAAGATGTTAAAGAAATGACGATGTTTATCGGTGAAATGTACGACGTAGAAGATAAAGCGCAGGAACTTGTAGATGACTTGGATGCACAGCTTGCTGAAGTTAATGAGAAAGTAACTGCTGCAGAATTACCGATGCTGTTTGTTCAGACTAACGGCGGTAACTTATC
>X87_Garden_Dormouse__coassemble_74_pt1 | contig 24209 bp, 24 predicted proteins | sample X87_Garden_Dormouse__metabat2_low_PE_003 | metagenome-assembled genome bin X87_Garden_Dormouse | reverse complement strand
AAGCGGCTTTGACTGCCCATGTAATTTTGACATGGTAAACCAAGCGGCTTTGACTGCCCATGTAATTTTGATATGGTAAACTAAGCGGCTTTGACTGCCCATGTAATTTTGACATGGTAAACCAAGCAGATTTGATTATCCATGTAATTTCGACATGGTAAACCAAGCAGATTTGAATGCCCATGCAGTTTCAACATGGTAAACTAACAGCCGTTAAATCCCCATGTCACTCCAACATGGGCAGTAAAAGCGCAAAACCACCCAAATATTCACTAACACAAAAAAGCTGTCTCACCAATTTTTTGATGAGACAGTTTTAAAATATTATACATCCAGCGTTACACTGATTTCTTCGTCTGTAATCGGATGGTTAAATGAAACTTTGTAGCCGTACAGGTGAAGATAGGGTGACGGCGGGCCGCCGTACAGTTTGTCCCCGACAAGCGGGGCGTTTAAGTGTTTCATATGCGCACGGATTTGGTGTGTTCGGCCCGTTTCCAGTTCGATTGTCAGTTCTTCATATTTGTCTGTTACTTTCTTGCTAATAATATGCGTCACAGCGTCTTTGCCTGTTCTCGTGACATGGAAAATATTCGTGTGCGGCTTTTTACCAAGCGGCGCGTTAATTTTCTGTGCAGTAATTTTACTGTTTTTCTTCACGTGCCCCATGTAAATCCGTTTAATTTTATTTTCACTAAGCATATAGTCGAGCATTTTCTTCATATATGCATTTTTTGACATCAGTACAAGTCCTGTTGTATCCACATCCAAACGGTGAACTGGTTCAATATATTCGCTCGCAACTGTATTAATCACGTCGTTTACGAGTGTGTTGTGTTCACCGGGTTCATTCGGATGAACTTTCTGGCCAGGCGGTTTTGATGCGACAAGCAGGTTCTCATCCTCGAAAAGAATAACTGCCTGCTTAGAGCTCTTCTTATAACTGCTCGCTTCACTGAAATCAGGCAGTGTGACTGTATCTCCTGTTTTAAGTTCAGTTTTTACCGGCTGAACTTCACCGTTAATAACGATATCTTTCGACATGCGCAGCCAGTGCATTTCCTTTTTAGGAATATGAAGTGCAATCAGAGCTTCTTCCAGAGTAAATCCATTGAATTTCTCAGGTACGGTAAATTTCATATTATTCTCCCGCAGCTGCTGTCATAAATTCTTCGAAGCCTTCAGCTGATCCCGGATTTCCTTCTAAGCGTTCAACTTCCTGGCCGTCTTCAAAGTAAATAAGTGTCGGTGTAGAGTTAATGTTCCACGTTGCCCACGCGTCTTCATATTCAAGCACGTTAAGCTGTGTCACTTCGCCGTCCACATTATCCAGCGCGTCGGTAAGAAGAGGTGTTGCTTCCTGGCAATGAACACATGTCGGACTCCAGAAGTAAACGAACTCTCCTTCACCTGAATTCACAATTTCTTCAACTTCTGCAGGCGTCTTATTTGCCTGGTAATCTTCGTTATCCAAAAGATCGATTGTCGGACCTGTCAGCTCATCAGGTTCTTTATCAGTGTACGGATAGTATCCTGAGTCACTTAGACTTTCCGGATCCGAGGTCTGATTGTTCATGAAAATGAAAACTCCAATAAATACAACGACGATTAAACCAATAATGCCGTAAAAAATCTTGTTGCCCATAATTAATAGCTCCTATTCTTTAATCTTTTTTAATGAAAAATGATAAAATGAAAATAATGATAAATGCAGTCAGTGCAAGCAGGGGAATGGTAATAAATCCAGCCCAATTTATATATTGTACTGTACAGGATACACCCATACAAGCATTGGCACTCTCGCCGAGGGCCGGAATTTTCTGCAGTGCGTAATGATAGGTGGAAACCAGTATCCCAATACCGCTCATTGCACGGACGTATATTCTTACGTTAGCATCGTTTTTAATAAGGCCGATAAACGACAGCAGTACAAGCGGGTACATTAAAATACGCTGGTACCAGCACATCTCGCACGGTTCATACAATCTGATTTCACTGAAGTATAAAGAGCCCAGCATAGCAATTAATGACACGATAAAAATCATTTGCATGTACAGTTTGTTACTTTTCATATCAGCGCTTGTCCTTTCGTTTTAGTTTTGTAACTTACTTTTATATTATAAGTGTTAACAGCTGTATTAAGTGTAACAAATTTCTTACAATTTATTAAAAGGGATGATAACAGTGAAAAGTAAGTTACAGCTTTTAAAAGATATTGCTGAGTTCTTAAATACGGAAACCCACCGCCAGTCGATGATTGACGGGGCATTGAAAATGCTCATCGACCATTCAAATTTTAAAACCGGCTGGATATTTTTTATTAATGAAGACGGCAGGCATGAACTGAGCGCACATTATCAGCTACCGCCTACTTTGCAGTATAACGGTCATACATACCTGTGCAATGACAAATGCTGGTGCGTCAATAAATTTAATAAAGGAGAATTGTCGAATGCGACGAATATCGTAGCCTGTTCGAGGCTCGAAAAGGCTGCGCGGGAAATGCCTGATGAAAATAATAATATTACACATCACGCTACAGTGCCGCTGATTTCCGGTGTGGAATCTTTCGGTTTATTAAATGTGGCGACACCTTACAGTACTGAGTTTCAAAAGGATGAGCTGGATCTTCTGGAGTCGGTGGCCTTTCAGCTCGGTTCTACACTGAAACGGCTGGATTTAACGACGCGGGAAAAAGAAAATATGATTATCAAAGAACGTCAGCGGCTCGCACGCGAACTTCACGATTCGGTTAACCAGATGCTGTTTTCTATCGGTATTACATCTCATGCGGCGAAAGCTTTAAAGGACAGCGAGCAGAGCAGTCTCGCCTTTGAAAGAATAGAAAATACATCGAAATATGCAATGAAAGAGATGAAGGCGCTGATTTGGCAATTAAAACCAATCGGTCTCGAGAACGGTATAATCGAAGCGGTCAATCATTACGCTAAAATTCTCGATTTGAATATAGAAATTACAGTGAATGGTTTTTATAATATACCGGACGAGACAGAAATTGAATTGTACCGTATCGTTCAAGAGGGACTTAATAATATCAGGAAACACGCGGGGACAAAAAATGCAGAAGTACTGCTGGAATTTACTGATGAAGAGCTGAGGCTTGTAATCAGTGACAAGGGCAGGGGTTTTATTCCGGCAGAAAAAACAGGTGTCAGCCATGGGCTGACAAACATGCATGAACGCGTACATAAAATGGGCGGTTCCTTTGAAATTCAGTCCGGCCAAGGGCTCGGAACTGTGTTAATTACACGTATAAAACTTGGAGGCAATTAAATGTATAATATAATTCTTACTGACGACCATCAGGTTGTAAGAGAAGGCATGAAATTTTTATTATCAACAACATCCGACATTAATGTAGTTGAAGATTTTGACAGCGGCCGGGAGACGCTTGAATATCTGGAAGATAATCATGACAAGATTAATCTCGTGCTAATCGATCTCGTCATGCCTGAAATGGACGGGATTGAGCTGACTGCTTTATTGAAAGAAAAGTATAAACACATTAAGGTGCTGGTTCTTTCAAGCTATACGAGCGAGGAATACATTCGTCCTGTCTTCCGTGCCGGAGCGGACGGTTATATTATTAAGGAGATGGATGTGGAAGAACTGATTCAGTCGATAAAAAACGTTATAGAAGGTGACAGGGTTGTACATCCTGACATTTTAAAAGTTATCGATAAAACAGGCAATCTGCCGCATGAACGGAATATACTGTCGAGAAGAGAGACTGAAGTGCTGAAGGAAATTGTTAAAGGCCAGTCTAACAAGGAAATCAGCGAGGCGCTATTTGTCAGCGAGAAAACTGTTAAAACCCATGTGAGTCATATCTTAAATAAACTGGAAGTGTCAGACCGGACTCAGGCTGTCATTTATGCAATAAAATTCAACATTATTGATTTTTAGTGTAAAATAATAAAAATTATTCATCCTGTGAAAACGCTTAACCATGCGTTTTAGAGCGGTTCATCCATAATCTTCACTTTAATTTTATAGACAAATCTCCATTTAGCAAAGTATACTTGAATACATATTCAGAAATTATTAGCTAAGGGGGATATACATGAAAGTAGGAAATAAACTCACACTCTATATTGTAATCGCTTTAATTGCGGGGATTGCAGTAGGGTCAATATTTAATACAATGGCGGACGCTGCATGGGTCCAATGGATTGATCAGTACATATTTAATGTGCTCGGGCAAATATTCTTAAATCTTATCTTTATGGTAGTTGTACCGGTCGTATTCATTTCGATTGTACTCGGAGTTGTAAGTGTCGGGGATCCGAAAACACTCGGACTTATCGGTATTAAAACAATGGTTTTCTATCTGATAACAACTGCAATTGCAATTTCACTGGCTATTGGAGTTGCATTGATACTTGAGCCTGGTGAGGGACAGGCAGACTTATTGAATACCGAGGAAGTGTCGGAATACCGATCGACAGAACTTGAAGGCGGCGACACACAGCTTGCGATGGAAACAACATTTGATCAGACATTAATTAATATTATTCCTGATAATTTATTTGTGGCACTGGCTGATCAGAACATGCTTCAAATTATTGCTTTTGCAATTTTTATCGGCGTCGGGTTAATTGCCGTCAAAGAGAAAGCAGGCGGAATCATTACATTATTCGAACAAGCTAACGAAGTAATAATGTGGATTGTTCTGGCAATTATGAAATACTTTGCTGCATTCGGTGCATTTGGCCTTGTAGCAACTGCATTTACACAGGCTGGCTTCGGCGCTATTCAGCAGCTCGGAATGTACTTTATCTGTGTGCTGCTGGCATTATTCATACATTTTGCCTTAGTATATGGTTCGGTAGTTCAGTTCCTCGGCAAGAAGAGCTTTGTCTGGTTTATTAAGAACTTTGCACCTGCAATGTCGGTAGCATTCAGTACTTCATCTTCAAGTGCTGTGTTGCCTGTATCACTTGAAACTGCGCAGAACAAACTTGGTATCCGCAAAAGTATCTCAAGTTTCGTACAGCCGCTTGGTGCAACTGTGAATATGGACGGTACCGCAATTATGCAGGGTGTTGCGACAGTATTTATCGCTCAGCTGTCAGGTATCGATTTAACAATCGGACAAATGGCGACTGTCGTCATTATTGCGACAATTGCAAGTATCGGAACAGCAGGAGTACCGGGTGTCGGTCTCGTAATGCTCGCGATGGTATTAACTGCAGTAGGACTTGATCCGGCAGCAATTGGTATTATTCTCGGTATCGACAGACTTCTGGATATGACGCGTACGGTAGTTAATATTACTGGTGATGCAACGATTGCGCTTGTTATCGATCATCAGCAGAATGTTAAGGAAGGCAAGTTCATTAAAGGCAAGAGTAAATATGTTGATGGTGAAATCGTCAATAAGTAATTAAAAACAAGGAAGTATGAAGGCAGTGTTGCACTGTTTCTCATACTTCCTTTTATTTATTTAAAGTAGAATGAAAAAATTTGTTCAATAGTGAATAATTAGTGAATTTTTTCATAATCTCTTTAATTTGTAATCATTATCATTTACAATGTATATCAGGTTAAATTGATATACAAGCATGATTGATTAACTTTTAATCGCGGTGCTGTGAAGGGACGATTTTAATGGATAAGCAGGAATTTACAGAGATTCTACAGTCGAAGTTCAAGATAGTTCGAACGGAGGCTGGATACACCCAGGATGCTATGAGCCACACCATTGGATTATCCAAAAAAACGCTGGTACAAATAGAAAAAGAGCGAATATTACCCAACTGGACAACATGTATCTCGCTTTGTGCACTGTTTAGAGATAGTGAAGTACTGACGAATATTTTTGGCGGAGATCCACTGGAACTTACGCAGGTCTTATCAAGAGGCTCAGCAATATACCCAAATTATGAAAAAGAAAATATATATTGGGAAACGCTTGAATCAAATAATGGCTACAAGTTGGAATTCAACAAAACGAATTCAATTTACAGAGTGTTAAATGCAGATAACCAGCCGGTTCATGCATCATATATTGAAAGAGAAATAAGAACTTACTTCGAACGTAAAAGCAATCGATAAATTTCAGCACCCGCGAGGGTGCTTTTTCTTTTATTTCTATAAAAAGTAATATATAGTTATTAAGTTGAATAAGGGGTGAAATAATAATGAATCCAATCATTCAGGTTATGATGATGGCGCTGATTGGTGCGCTGATCGGCGGTCTGACAAATACGATTGCAATTAAAATGCTTTTCAGGCCGTATGAAGCAAAATACCTGTTCGGCAAACGGCTGCCGTTCACACCGGGAGTAATCCCTCTCCGGCGGGATGAGGCCTCGACGAAACTTGGTGAAATTATAACAGGGCATCTGTTAACACCGGAAGTTTTCGAAGAGAAATTAAAAAGTACGGAAACTGATAAATTAATAATGCATTTTATAGACAGGCAGATAGAAACGATAGAAACCGAACGGCTGACTCCGGGTTATTTCCTGGAACGTCTGTCGTCGGGTCTGACAGAAAAAATCGTTACTTCATTTAATGAAGAAATACGTGCAAAAGTCTTTGAAGAAGGACAGAAATTGTACGTCAGAACGATAAATGATATCATGCCCGAAGATGCGCTCCATGCGATTGATAATAAAGTATCTCATCTTGCTTATGATATTAACGATAAACTCGTACAGTATATTTCTTCTGACAAAGGATTTCATGACATTTATACAATGGTTGATGAGTTTACTGAAAACAGAGGCCGTCTTGCCCGCAGTTTAAAATACGTGATGACAAAAGAATCGATGACCGAGCGCGTTCAGACTGAACTGCTGAAACTGATTCAGCAGGAGAAGATGATTAATATTGAAACACGGGTCATAGAAGATGAGTATAATAAACTGAAGCAGAGCGGATTATCTGAACTAGTGACGAGCTCAGACCTCGATAATATCTTAAATAGTATTATAGAAGTGATGCAGCAGAAAATTGATATTAGAAAAATATTAAATACACCGATTACAGACTTCAATAAAGATCTTTTTATCCGCTTTAAAGAAAAAGGCAAATACAAGCTGAAGGATAACTTTATCGAGTATTCGGGCAAGAACATGAGTAAGATAATGAATAAACTGCAGCTTGCAGAAGTTATTAAAAAACAGATTGACAGTTTTGAGCTGGCTAAACTGGAATCTCTCGTCATGGATGTTGCAAATAAAGAATTCAAAATGATTATGATGCTCGGCTACGTACTCGGTGGAATTGTCGGGATTGCCCAGGGCATATTAGTATTGTTTTTCTAAATAGTAAATTTGTGTTAATGTAACACTATCAAACTAAAAGGAGTTTTATATTAATGGCTAATGTATACGATCAGGCAAATGCACTTGAAAGTGCACTGCGCGAATCAGAAGAATTTCAGCAAATGAAGGAACTTTACAGCAAGGTTAACGAAGATGCTGAATCAAAAAAATTGTTTGATGATTTCAGAGATATTCAAATGACATTACAGCAAAAACAAATGCAGGGCGAAGAACTTTTAGAAGAAGAAATTCAAAAAGCTCAAAACTCGGCACAGGAAATTGAAAATGATGAAAACATTAAAGGTTTAATGGAAGCTGAACAGAAAATGAGCCAGCTGATCCAGGACTTAAACCGTGTTATCATGAAGCCTATCGAAGAGCTTTATGAAATTAATAATCAATAAATAGAAAAATTAGTTGAGAGGCCGTGCCGGCCTCTCTTTTTTGTTATAATGTTGAAGAATAGAGTTTTTTCTGAAGGAATGGTGAATCTAATGGTTAAATTTATCCATGCGGCAGATTTGCACCTGGACAGTCCGTTTAAATCCCGGTCCAAGATGCCGAGTAATATACTGGAAATTTTAATGACAAGTACATATAAAAGTGTCACCCGGATGATTGATTTTGCAATTAAAGAGGGTGTGGATTTCCTCCTTATCTCAGGGGATGTATTCGATCAGTCGAACCGTTCTTTGAAGTCTGAAATATTCCTTAAAAAAGAATTTAACAGATTAAAAGAAAAAGGCATCTTCGTTTATATGATCCACGGAAACCACGATCCAATTTCCTCCGGCTTTAAAACGACGTGGCCGAATAATGTGTCCGTCTTTAAAGAGAATGTTGAAACTTATGAAATGCTGAGCTCGAAGGGTGAACGGATTTATCTGCACGGTTTCAGCTATCTGCTGGACGAATCCTATGAAAACAAACTGGATGAGTACCCGACAAATACAGATAACCGGGGTATTCATATCGGTATGCTGCACGGAACATATGCAAAAACAAAGTACGATGCTAAGCGCTATACAGAATTTAATCTGGAAGCACTGAACAGCAAACTGTACCATTATTGGGCGCTCGGTCATATTCATGTCCGGTCGCAGCTGGCGGATTTACCGCAGGTTCATTATTCAGGCAACATCCAGGGGCGTCATAAAAATGAAACCGGCGAAAAGGGTTTTCTCCTTGTCGAAGGGGACGACGTTTCTTTATCGGCAAACTTTGTTCCGGTACAGGAAGTGGTTTTTGAAAATCTTGAACTGGATACAAATTCACTGAGGAAAGAAGAGCTGTATCAGCAGATTGTTGAATTCAAACAGAGTCTGAGAGAGAAGAGCAAGTACATTGTTAATCTTCAGCTGAACTATGACGGAGAAGATGAAATTTCTCAAAGCGACTATAATGAACTGATCGAACTGCTCCAGGAAGATGAAGTGAATATTTCTGAATTCGTCTGGATTGATAATATTAATGTCTCATATAATAATGAAGAGCAGATAGCATTGCTGAAAGATATTAAAACGAGTTACTCAGATAATGAAGAGTTATTCAGAAGTGCGGTTAATACGATGTATATGGATCCGAACATTAACCGTTATCTGCCGCCAATCAGTGAAGTATCGCCGGGCGAACTTCTCAAGATGGGTGAAGATCGTCTAAAAATGTTGATGAGGAAGTAGTGAAATTATGAAAATCTTATCAGTAAATATATACGGCTACGGTAAAATTATTAAACAGGAATTTAATACAAATCAGGATTTCATTCAGATATTCGGTGAAAATGAAGCCGGCAAGTCGACTATGATGTCCTTTATTCATTCTGTGCTGTTCGGTTTTCCAACGAAAAAGGAACAGGAGCCGCGCCGTGAACCTCGTATGCATAACCTTTACGGCGGCAGGCTGACAGTAAAATTTAAAGATGAACCAGAACCCGTGGAAATAGAGAGACTAAAAGGAAAAGTCCAGGGCGATGTGAAGGTGTACTTTAAAGATGGTACAACTAAAGGTGAGGAATGGCTCACTAAAAAAATGAATTATATAGACAAACGTACATACCGTTCTATATTTTCGTTCGATGTGCTCGGACTTCAGGATATTCACAAAAATATGACTGAAGACAAGCTGCAGGAATATCTGCTCCGTGCAGGAGCGCTCGGCTCCCACGAATACGATGAGATGCTGAATGCCATCGACAAAGAACTTAAAATGCTGTACAAGAGAAACGGCATTAACCCGGTTATTAATACAGAGCTTCAGGATTTGAATGATTTAAGCGAAAAAATCCGCGGGCTTGAAAAACATGAAGAAGAATATAAAATGTTTATTAATGAGCAGGTTAAAACGCTCGAAAGCTTAAATTCCAAAAAACATGCATTGAATCAGATGGAAATGATCCGCAAGCAGAAAATGAAAGAAGTCATGTATCACAAAGATATTAAAGACTGGAAGGCGCTTGAGAGCAAGCTTAATATCGAACCGGTCAACTTCCCGGAGCGCGGAATCGAACGTTACGAATCACTGCGTAACCATGTTAAACAGACGGCCAAAGATATCGGTCTCCGTCAGGAGAAACTTAAAACACTGATTGCTGAAATACAGCATGTGAAGTTCCCTGATAAAAATATAATCAGCTATCTTGAAGCACTGCAAAAAGAAGAACCCGAAATTAAACAGCAGAACATGGAAGCTGTACGTTTATCAAACTCGGCAGCAAATCTTGAAAATGAGATTTTAAATCTGCAGAAAGACATCGGCTGGCAGGAAGAGCACCCGGATGTCGACGATTCGAATATCGTTCGTGAGTCCGTGCAGTCACTGCTGTCGAAGTACGATGAAATTATGCTGGAAGAACAGTATTTAATTCGTGAGATTGATCATTTGAGAGCAGATATTAAACAGCTTGATGCCGAAATTGAAGAGTCGGAACGCAATCAGATTGACGATGGCAGAATGAAAAAGAAACGCGAAGTGCTGGATCGTGAATTCGAACTGGTTGAAAAGAAACGCATGTATCAGCTGATTGAAAAAGATTACGAACGCGAAAAACGCGAACGTGACAGAGTAAAGAACTGGCAGGCAGCGCTGATTATTACAATCAGTATTATCGCAATAGCGATCGGTGTTATGTTTATTATCAACAACAGCTACTTATACGGCGGACTTTCGCTTGCTGTGGGTGCGGCAGCGCTGTTTATACTGGTTATTACGAATAATCGCGAACAGGATACGCTGAAGACCGATTATCAGCAGGAAGTTGACACGCTGCAGGATGAAATTAATGCACTCAAAAACGAATATGATATCGACTTTGATATCGATGATGCTAAAGATCTTCGGCAGGAATTAAAAGGCCTGCGCGCGAAACGCAATTCATTTTCAGTTAAACTGGATGATCTGAAAGAAACGCTGTCAGTAAACGAAGCGAATCAGGATCATTTAAACACACAGCTTGCTGAAGTGAAACATAATTTGAAAGTGAATCCCGAACTTGACGATAAATATATCGTCGATGCAATATACACAATACGCCAGATTAAACAGAAGCGTCATCAGATTAACAGAGAACAGCAGGAACTAGATAATATTACTAAAAATCTGAATGATTTTGACACACGTGTAAGTGAAGAAGTGAGCGCGTTCGGTATTCATTACAAGCAAACTTCCATCTTCCATGAAGCAGGTCAGCTGTCGTCGAAACTCCAAAAAGATGAGGCGATGTATTACAACCTCAGAGAACAGGCGGACCTTCTGGAAAATGAAATTACAGTACTGGAAGAGCGGAATGCAGCATCGCAGCGTGAGCTGAATCAGCTTCTGGATTATGTGGAGGCGGACGACGAGGAAGAATATTACTATTACGCGAGAAAACACAGCGAGTATATAAACAATGTCAACCGCTTTAAAGAACTAAGCGACAAACTGGATGAAGAACACTTCGACTATGACCTCAGAAACGAGCTGTCGGGCCGTCTCTTAGCAGATTTGAAAGCGGATGAAGATAATATCGGTGCCCAGCTTGATAATCTGAATGAGCAGATTCAGCTGGAACAAGAGGCACTGGTTAAAATCAACAATGAAATCAAGCTTCTGGAAAGTGACGGCAAGCTGAGTGAACTGAACCACCTCTACGGTATGCGTAAAGGCGTTGTGCAGAGTCTGGCTGAAGAATATATGTCCCTGACATACATTCGTATCTTAATTGAGACGCATATTAAAGCCATCAAAGATGAGCGTCTGCCGATAGTAATAGAAGAGGCGAGGGAAACATTTGAATTTGTAACGAAAGGCCGTTATATTAATGTCATCTACAGTGACGAAGGCATTTTCGTGAAACATAAAAATGGACAGGTCTTCCATCCGCTTGAACTGTCACAGTCGACCAAGGAAATGCTGTACATCAGCTTGCGTCTAAGCCTTATCAGAGCACTAAAAGGCTACTATCAGCTGCCGATTATTATCGACGATGCATTCGTCCATTTCGACAGCGAGCGTACGAAAACGATACTTGATTACTTTAGAAGTAAGTCAGACGACCAGGTACTGTACTTTACATGTAATTTAAATACGAGTATTCCATCTGCTCAAACAATCAAACTAAAAGAAAAAACGAAGTAGGAGGGTTCAGTAATGAATAATATTTCATCATTACAGCCTGGAGATTCAGTGGATACATTCTTCTTAATTAAACGCAGCCAGCAGGGTGTCACAACTCAGGGCAAACCGTACATGACAATCGTGCTGCAGGATAAAACAGGAGAAGTCGAAGCGAAACACTGGAATGTTACGCAGAAAGATATCGATGTACTGTTGCCGGAAACACTTATTAAAGTTAAAGGTGATATTATCGATTACCGCGGCAAAAAGCAGATGAAAATTGCAAACTTCCGTCTTGCGACACCTGAGGACGGGCTGGAAGCGAAAGATTTCGTAGAAAAAGCACCGATTGACGGCGATGAACTGTACGATAAAATTTTAGACTACTGCCTGAAAATCGAAAACGGCAGTCTGCAGCGCATTACGCGCCAGCTGCTGACTAAATACCGCAAAGAATTCTCGTACTATCCGGCAGCGATGACAAACCACCACGACTTTGTGTCAGGACTCGCATACCATGTATATTATATGCTCCGTGTAGCTGATTCTTTATGCGACATTTATCCGACGCTTAACAGAAGTCTGTTATTCAGCGGAATTATTCTGCATGATATCGGCAAGGTTAAAGAATTGAGCGGCCCGATTGGTACGACATATACTAATGAAGGAAACCTGATTGGCCACATCGTGATTGCAACAGAGGAAATTACGAAAGTCGCAGATCAACTGAACATTGAAGGCGAAGAAGTAATGATACTGAAACACTTAATTCTGAGCCATCACGGAAAACTTGAATATGGTTCGCCGAAAGTTCCGATGATTAAAGAAGCGGAAATTCTGCACTTTATCGATAACATTGATGCACGTATTATGATGATGGACAAACATATTGATAAGGCGGATAAGGGTAAATTCACGGAAAGAATCTTCCCGCTTGAATCACGCAACTTTTATCGCCCGGAAAGCTTTTAATATAGTTACTATTGGTAGATCCTCGCAGAAATGCGGGGATTTTTTGTTTGATGGAATTGTAAAACGGGGGTGTCGGATTCACAACAGGAAAACGCCGTTGTAAACCGGAAGCGCTGGATTCACAACAGGAAAACGCCGTTGTAAACCTGAGGTTTCGCCTTTGAATCTTTGATGGAACTCGACGGTGAAACAGTGTGGTACTTCAGCAACAAAAAGACGCAAAGCCACAGGCTTTGCGTCAAGTAATATTCAGTATTATTCAGAGTCTTCTTCAGTATCTGCTGATTCTTCACTTTCCGATTCTTCTTCAGCATTTTCTTCAGTTGGAGCGCCTTCTGATTCTTCTTCAGCTGCAGCGTCTTCCTGCTGTGCGTTTTCCAGTGCTTCATCAGCGTTCAGGAATGTTTCTTCAATGTAAGATTGTATTTCTTCGTTTTCAAACGACACGTTGTATTCCTCTAAAAGATCACGGTAACCCTGCAGTGCCTGGCTTGGATCTTCCTGGATTTTCTGGTTTACAAGCTGTGTTTTGATAGTGTCTAATTCTTCTTTAGGAGTGTCTTCAAGAGACACATCTTCGTTAAGAATGATATGGTAGCCGAATTGTGATTCGACAGGCTCTGAAATCTCGCCCGGCTCAAGTTCGAATAGTGCTGTTTCAAATTCTTCAACCATCTGTCCTTTGCTTACATAGCCGAGTTCACCATTTTGCTGCGCACTGCCTGTATCGTCTGAGTTCTCAGACGCGAGTTCACCGAAGTCAGCGCCGTCATCAAGCTGTTTTTTTAAGTCATCAGCTTTTGTTTTTGCTTCTTCTTTAGTCATTGCCGCTTCGTCCTCTTCACCTTCAGCGGATCCAGCATCTTCTTCGCCTTCTTCAGCGAAAGATACGAGGATGTGAGATGATTTTCTCACGCTGTCGAATGCTTCTTCATCAGTGATTTCAAAGTAATCAGCAAAGTATAAGTCGTTTAATGCATTAGATACGCGCTGCTGCTTGTATGTATCGACAGTCATTCCCGGCTGTGATTGCTGGAGCATCATTGCGAAGTTTTCCTCGCCGCCGTACTGTTCAATTTCAGCATCGATCTGTTCATTAAGTTCATCCATATTTAGTTCTTCACTGTATTTATCAGTTAAAACTTTATCCAGTACTAATTGGAAGGTCTGGTTTGCGACCTGATTTGTTCCAATCTGGTTCAGAACGTCATCAGCTGTAACATCTCCTGCGTCACTCGTAGCGAGAACGCTGCCGAATTCTACATCGCCTTCTTCTGTTGAAGCCGAATCTGTATTTTCTTCGCCATCATTGCTGCACGCAGCGAGACTTACTAAACCTAAACCTAATATAATTGGTGCTAATTTCTTCTTCATTCTCAAACTTCTCCTCCCGGTTGCATATACAAGGCATAATATATCATATAAAAAGGACGGTGCACAAACTTAAACACACCGTCCTGTAAAAATATTCTGTTTTTTACCAGCTAGTTATTGTCGCTGTCTTCTTTTTTGTCTTCGCCTTTAGCTTCTGACATCGCAGCTTCAGCTTTATTGGAAATATTTTCGATATTGCCCTGGAGCCTTTCGATGTTCGGATTGATGTCCGCCTGGAAGTTTGAAATCATCGATTTTACCTCGTCACCAAGAGTGGAGAAGACTTCGCTTGATTCATGTTTCGTTTTAAGGAAAGAGTTTTTAATTTCTTCTCCTTCGATTTTAAGCTGGTCCATCTGCATTTTTAAATCACCGGAACCTCTTTTTAATGACTGCTGCAGTTCTTTCCCTGATTTAGGTGCATTTAAAAAGGATATGAGCATGCCGCCTGTAATTCCGACTGCGAATCCTACACCGATATTTTTAAGTTTCATATTCATTCACATCCTTTATCTCAAATATAATATACCCTGCTTTAATCTTAATTATTCATTTAATTTATTTTTAATTGCCGCTTCAAGATCGGAACGGATTTCAGGTGTGTTGTTCTCATCTTCAACACTGACCCATTTATATCCGAAGCCATCGTGTTCTTCTTTGTAGCGCGGAATAATATGGAAGTGAAGGTGAAATACCGACTGCGAAGCATACGCGCCGTTATTCTGTACAACGTTTAAACCGGCAGGCTGAAACGCATCTCTGACTGCGGTTGAAACTTTAGTAATTACACTCATGAGTTTCGCGCCTGTTTCCTCATCAAGGTCAAAGATATTTTCAATCGGCTGTTTAGGTACGACTAATGTATGGCCTTTAACGATCGGGAAGGCATCCATAAATGCAATAACATCGTCATCTTCATATACAATGTTAGCCGGTATTTCTCTGTCGATAATTTTTTCAAAAATTGTCTTATTCATCTCAATATCCTCCATTAAAAACTTATGATATAGTTTTACTTAAGTATCAGTATACAAATAATTAGAATTATTTAAAAGGAAGTCAGACGATGGTATTAGAAATTAATCAGCTTACAGGCGGGTATTCAAAAGAGCCCGTCATTCACGATATCTCTTTTAATATAAAGTCCGGTGAAATTATCGGACTGATCGGTTTAAACGGCGCAGGCAAAAGTACGACGATTAAACACATTCTCGGCCTGCTCAGGCCGCACAGCGGCAGTATTAAGGTAATGGATACTGCGATTGAGACGGATGTTGAAGCCTACAGAAGACATATGGGCTACATTCCGGAATCTCCGATTCTCTATGAGGAACTCACACTCCGGGAACATATCAATATGACGGCGATGGCTTACGGCTTGACTCCGGAAGAAGTGGAGTCGAGAAAAGGGCCGCTCCTGAAACGCTTCCGTCTCGAGGATAAGGAAGATACTTTTCCGAGCCACTTTTCAAAAGGGATGAAGCAGAAAGTCATGCTGATTTGTGCATTTATCGTAGAACCGGATCTCTATATTATCGATGAGCCGTTCTTAGGGTTAGATCCACTCGGTATTGAATCATTGATTGAACTGATGATTTCAGAACGCGATAAAAACCGGTCCATTTTAATGAGCACACATATTCTAGCGACAGCAGAACGCTACTGTGACCGGTACATCATTATTGACCAGGGGCGTAAAATCGCAGACGGCACGCTGAATGAGCTGCGCGAGCTCACAGGGCTCCGTGAAGGGACGCTGGATGATGTGTACATCAGATTGACGGGCGGGAAGCATCATGAGCAGTAAACTGTTTAACACACGTATGGAGGAAGACGTAAAAATAAGAAGCTATTACGGTAAATTTATTTTTAACAGCCATTTTCTCGTCTTCCTGATGATTGCGGGCGGAGTGCTTCTTTATACGCTGCTTGGTTTAAGGGAAACGCTCAGTCCGAGTCTGTATATCGACACACTGTGTGCGCTCTTAATGGCAGCGGTCTTGCTGCCGAAGTACCGTACATTGCTGAAGGAGGCGGATATGCTGTTTCTGCCGCCGTATGAAAAAAGAATGACGGCCTATTTTAAGCGTGCGGATATTTACAGCCTGTCACTCGGTCTTGCCTTGCCGGCAGTTACATCAGTAGCAGTGCTGATTCTCCTTTCAATCGGTCACAATTTAACATCGATTGTCCTGTTTTTTTTAATGGCTGTTTTGTTATATTTCAGTGCCTTTAATATCAGACGTCTCTCAGTTAATACGGACTGGAAAAAGTGGGCTGTCACAGCAGCACTAATTATTATTAATTTTGTCTCGCTGATGCTGGTGCTGATTCAGCCTTACCTTATTACTTTAGGGCTTCTGTTCATCATTATATTCACCGTCATAATGAAGAAGAGTTCTTTTAAAACATTGTCTTGGCTGAATTATGTGCAATACGAAAAAGAAGCACTCCAGCAGTATTACCAGACAGTCAGTATGTTTACAAATGTTAAACGCATCGATAAGGCGTTTAAGAGAAGGCGTTTTCTCGATATACTGCTGTGGGAGCCGAAGGCGGAGAAATTCAATAAGAAATATATGTACGAATATTTATTTTACCGTTCTTTTATGCGCGACCATGATCTGCCGATGATTGTGCTACGCATCATTATATTATTCTTTATTATCATGTTCTGGATTGGCAATCTGTACGTATCGTTAATCTTCAGCTTGTTCGGTATTTATTTAATCGTGCTTCAGATGTCGCAAATATATACAGCGCAGGCTTATCTCCTGTGGCCGAAAGTATGGCCGGTATCGAGAACTTATATCCAGGACAGCTATATCAGATATTCACACAAAGTCGTATTTGTAATTACACTGCTGTTTGCTGTTATGTTTACAATCACGCATCCTGACAAATTCTACTATGTGCTGGCTTTCCCGGTTTGGGGCTATATTCTTAACCGTGTCTTATCGAAAGCCATCTATAAAAAAGAAAGAGAACTCAGCGATTAATCGCTGAGTTCTTCTTTTTCTTCTTCAGTATATTCATTGTCATCAATATTGTAGTAAGTTTTCGATGATAAAAAGTCGCCGAACAGTGATTCTTCATTGCGGAATTTCTTTAAGGCATCGGATGTTAAGTATTTTTTATAAACATCAGTATGTTTAAAGTCATTGTAGATACTCATGTCTGCCCATTTAATCAGCACGATATAATTCTCATCACTAATATTCAGACCGGTTCTGAATGAAACCACACCGTTCGCTGCTTTTAATTCTTCAGAAAGATCGCTTAGGTGACCTCTCAGGGAATAAGTACCGTCTCCTGCAGCAGGTATATAAAACATTGATAATGGGAGCTCTTCATCAAGAGAACCCTGTTCATTCAATATTTTATAAGTCATATTCGTCGAGAAAATCGATTTTTCATTACTATCTTCATAATACAAAATTGCTTCCGGACCTCTTGCACTGATAGATACATGAGGATTATTTTTCTGCAGGGAAGAAAGATAATCAAGCGTTCCCGTAGTTGCGTGTAAATACACTGTGCTTCACCTCTTGTTTTGATATGTTAATCAGTATATACCTGAAATAACAGAATGTTAAACAAATCTCAAATAGAACGATTTTTTGACAACTTGACCGTAATTAATAATTGTTCTAAAGAATATGATAAAATGTATAAATGTATGAACATATAAATATTAGGGGGTACCACTGTGTTTAATGATACACTCATTCGAGCAGCACGCGGAGAAAAGACAGAACATACACCAGTTTGGTTTATGAGACAGGTCGGGCGTTCGCAGCCGGAATATAACAAAGTTAAAGAAAAGTATTCTTTAATCGAAATTACAAAACAGCCTGAACTCACTGCTTATCTCACGGCTACACCTGTAGACAACTATAATGTCGATGCGGCAGTACTTTATAAAGATATAATTACACCGCTCGCACCAATCGGTATTGATGTAGAAATCAAGGCCGGAGTAGGACCGGTAATACATAACCCTGTCCGTACTGAAAAAGACGTTGAAAATCTTGGAGAACTGGATCCGTTTAAGGATTTAGACTATGTATACAAAGCAATTCAGATTTTAACGCAGGAAAAATTGAATGTTCCGCTTATCGGCTTCTGCGGTGCACCATTTACTGTCGCGAGCTATATGATTGAGGGCGGTCCTTCTAAAAACTACCACCGTACGAAAACAATGATGTATTCGAACCCGGACTTATGGTTCAAATTAATGGATAAGCTTGTTGAAACGAGCATTACCTACCTGACTGCGCAAATTAAAGCAGGTGCAAGCGTGATTCAGATTTTTGATTCATGGGGCGGTGCGCTTAATAAAGCGGACTATAACTATTACCTTGCACCGGGCATGAAGAGAATTATCAGTGCAGTTAAAGCGCAAAATGTACCGGTTATTATTTTCGGTGTCGGAGCGAGCCACCTGGCAACAGAGTGGGATAAGCTCGGCAGTGACGTGCTCGGACTCGACTGGAGAATGTCGATTACTGAAGCGCGTGACTTAGGGATTACGAAAGCGCTGCAGGGTAACCTTGACCCGGCACTCCTGCTTTCGGACTGGTCAATTATAGAAGAACGCGCGAAGAAAATCGTTGAAGAAGGAAACAGAACAGGTCACATCTTTAACCTTGGTCACGGCGTCTTCCCTGAAGTCAGCCCGGACGTTTTAAAACGATTGACAGAATTAGTACACACACACAGTAAAGGATTGTGATTTTTAAATGGCAGAGAAAAAAGCACTATTAGTAATGGCATACGGTACGCCGTATAAAGAATCGGATATCGAGCCGTACTATACGCATATCAGACACGGCAGAAAGCCGAGTGAAGAAGCACTTCAGGATTTAAAAGACCGCTATGAAGCAATCGGCGGTATTTCTCCTCTGGCGGATACGACAGAACGCCAGGCGAAAGCTTTAGTTGACGCTTTAAACGAACAGAGCGATGATGAATTTGAACTGTTTATAGGTTTAAAACATATTCATCCTTTTATCGAAGACTCTGTGAAAGCAATCAGTGAAGCGGGTATTAAAGAAATATACAGCGTGGTGCTTGCACCGCATTATTCAAACTTCTCTGTCGGTTCATATAATAAACGTGCGGAAGAAGAAGCGGAAAAATACGGCCTTACAGTTAAATCTGTAGAATCATTTTATGAGCAGAAGCCGTTTATCGATTTCTGGGTTGATGCATTGGAAACAACTTTCGACCAGGAAATCCCTGCCGACGAAGCTGATAAAACTGCGATTGTAGTCAGCGCGCACAGCTTGCCGGAGAAAATTAAGGAACATAACGATCCTTACCCGGATCAGCTTGTGGAAACTAAAGATTTAATTAAAGCACGCTTTGACAAAGGCCATTATTTTGTCGGCTGGCAGTCGGAAGGCAACACACCAGATCCATGGCTTGGCCCGGATGTTCAGGACTTAACACGCGAACTGTACAACGAACATGGTTTCAAGCACTTTGTATACATTCCGCTCGGTTTTGTGTGTGAGCATCTGGAAGTGTTATACGATAACGACTACGAATGTAAAGTGGTAACGGATGAAATCGGTGCGGTATATCACAGACCGGCAATGCCGAATACAGATTCACGTTTCATTCAGGCTATGGTGAACGAATTAATTAAATTGTAATAAGAGAGGCGTTAAGAGTGAAAAGAGTAGCGATAGTAGGTGCAGGAATTACAGGGTTGTCTGCCATGCATTATCTGCTGAAAGAAGGCAGCGGCATGACAGTTGATTTATACGAAGCGTCGGACCGCGCTGGCGGCAAAGTCAATACTCATATCCGGGACGGCTATACGATAGAGCTCGGACCTGAGTCTTATTTAGCGCGTAAAGAAGTCATGACGGAACTCGCTTATGAAGTGGGGCTTGGTGACACTCTGGTCCGCAACCAGACGGGGCAGGCGTATATCTATGCAAAAAATAAACTGTCACCGGTGCCAAAAGGCACGATGCTCGGTGTACCTATGGAGTTGTCTCCGCTCTTAACGACAGATTTAGTATCCTGGACAGGGAAACTGCGGGCAGGACTCGATTTTCTAAAACCTGCCATGCCGTTATATAAAGATATTTCAGTAGGAGAATTTTTCCGTGCGCGTTTCGGGGATGATCTTCTGGAACATATGATCGAACCGCTGCTGGCTGGGGTTTACGGTACAGATATCGACAAACTCAGCTTAATGTCGACGTATCCTAACTTCAAAGAGACCGAAGAAGAATACGGCAGCCTGATGAAAGGCCTGATGGCTGAGAAAAAAGATAAGGCCGCAGCTCCGAAGAAGAAAACCGGTGCTTTTCTGCAGTTTAAAGACGGATTGCAGTCGTTTATCGACCGGCTGGTCAGCGAAAACGAAAAACGCGGCGGGCAGATTCACTTTAATTTCGATGTCACTGCGATTGAAAAAACTGAAGACGGCTACGACCTTACAGCTGACGGCGGCACGCATCATTACGATGAAGTCATCGTCACGACACCGCACTTCCAGTACAAGCGCTGGTTTAAAGATAAAGAATTTGAGTACTTCAAGCATATGGAAGCAACGAGTGTTGCAACAGTTGTGATGGCCTTTGATGCCGAGCAGGTGAAAAATACGATTGAAGGTACGGGATTCGTTATCAGCCGCAACATGGATACATCGATCACTGCGTGTACATGGACGAATAAGAAATGGGAACATTCGACACCTGAAGGCAAGGCACTGCTCCGCGCTTATGTAGGGCGTCCCGGTGACTTTATCGTCCATGAGAAGTCGGATGAAGACATCGTCCGTCTGGCACGGGAGGACCTCGATAAAATTATGGACCTCGACGGTGAACCAGAATTCACAATTGTAACGCGGATGATGAATGCGATGCCGAATTATTTTGTCGGACATAAGTATATTATTGATGATATTCAAAAATACACAGCAGAAAACTATCCGGGACTGCACTTAATCGGTGCCTCACATTATGCAGTCGGACTGCCGGATTGTGTGCAGACCGCAAAAGACACTGCAGAAAAAATATTGCATAAGTAAAAATATGATTTTAAGACCTGCTTCTATTATAATGGAGGCAGGTCTTTTATTATGTACCAGGGGGAAAATACAATGAAGTTTATTTCAAACAACGACATCAAAGATCCGATGATTAATCTGGCGATGGAAGAATATATACTAAGAGAAATTCCAACGGATGACTCTTACTTTCTGTTCTATGTAAACCAGCCGTCGATCATTATCGGAAAAAACCAGAATACAATTGAAGAAATTAACGAACCGTACATTAGAGAACACGGCATTAAAGTGGTAAGACGCGTGTCGGGCGGGGGAGCAGTATATCACGACGAAGGCAACCTGAACTTCAGCTTCATTACAGAAGACGACGGTAACAGCTTCCACAACTTTAAAAAATTCACGCAGCCGATTGTTGAAGCTTTAAAAGACATGGGTGTGGATGCTGAACTGTCGGGGCGGAACGATATTGAGATTGAAGGCGGGAAGAAAGTTTCGGGGAACGCGATGTTTACACAAAAAGGACGTATGTTCTCGCACGGCACTTTAATGCTTGAGAGTGATATTTCAGAAGTACAGAATGCCTTGAAAGTAAATCCGAAAAAAATCCAGTCCAAAGGAATTAAATCGGTCAGTGCACGCGTAGGAAATATTAACGACTACTTAGATGAAAAAATAGATATAGAAGAATTTAAAGAAAGAATACTTGCGAATATATTTGGCGGATTGGAAAACGTTGAAGAATATAAACTGACAGATGATGACTGGGCGAAGATTAACCAGCTGTCTGAAGAAAAATATCAGACATGGGCATGGAACTACGGCAAAAACCCTAAATATAACTACGATAACTCTCACAAATACGATGCAGGCTTGCTTGACGTACGTTTAGAAGTTAAAGGCGGCCGCATCGAACATGCGAAAATCTTCGGCGACTTCTTCGGAGTAGGAGAAGTTGTGGATATCGAAAATCTGCTGATTGGTGTCGAGCACAACCGCGAGCACATTGAAGAAGCAATTAAAGATGTGGATATCAGCCACTATTTAGGACGGATTACGAGAGAAGAATTTTTGGATTTGATTTCATAATAATGAGATTTGGAGAGGCCGGTGCTGGGAAGCACCGGTTTTTCTTTTGTATGAACGTTGTGAAAACGACAACGTTCATGGGATGGGTTGTGTGTACGTTGTTAAAACGACAACGTTCATGGGATGAGTTGTGTGTACGTTGTTAAAACGACAATGTTCATGGAATGAGTTGTGTGTACGTTGTGAAAACAACAACGTTCATAGAACGAAATATCTGTTTTTTTCTTTTTATGGTTTTTGGATGTCCATGTAAGTTTAACAAGGTAATCTAACAGCGTTTGGTTTTCCATGTGAGTTTAACAAGATAATTCAGCAGTGTTTGGTTTCCCATGTAAGTTTAACAAGGTAATTCAGCAGCGTTTGCTTTCCCATGTGAGTTTAACAAGGTAATCCAGCAGTGTTTGGTTTCCCATGTAAGTTTGACATGGTAACTCAGCAGCGTTTGGTTTCCCATGTGAGTTTAACATGGGAAACCAAGAGAGAAACAAGTCCATATAACTAAAAATAAATAAAAAAACACAGCCGTAAATCGGCTGTGTTTCCTGTATGTACTTCATTTACAGTTCTTTTAGTAAATTAGTGTACTTTATGAATTTCTTTTCGTCTTTCTCGATGAGTGATTCTTCTATTTTTGCTCTATATAATTGTACATTAAAGTGATACATGGATTCTTGCAAAACAAGATCTGCTGATAAGTCATTAATTGTGTTGATGAAGCCTCTTAATTGATTTGCAGGATAAACTGGTCTGCCCATATTGAATTACCCCTCTCGAAACTATCTTTAACCAGATTATATACCACATTCTCATTTAGGTCAATGATAATGAGAATCGTAAAATTGTTTTTTCTGATAATTAACTTTTAACATCTTATATTAAACAATAGACAACATTTAATATTAATAGTTAACATTTTAAATATTCTGTGTTATATTAATTGTAATAAAGAATACAGGGAGGGAAAGTATGAGCCGGCAGCATTATATTATTAATGATGAAACGATGTATATTGTAGCTAAGTCACTCGGTCGCTATACAGAAAGTCTGATAGGGGAACTTTACGGAGAACCTATTGAATGTCTTTCTATACCTAATAAAGTTTTGGAGCACAACTGTAAATATCATTTTCAAACTTACGCATCACGTAAAGATTTAACGAGAAGTTTATCTGGTATACGTTCTAAGCATCCAATTATTTTAGACTTATTCGGTTCATATATATATTTCTGCACACATTCAGACCGAGTTAATGAAAACTGCTGGTTTAATCTACGATACATCGACAGTTATTATGATTATAATGGTAATACAAAAATTAAATTTGAAAATAATGAAGAAATGGAAATAGACATTTCCTACAGTTCTTTTAATAATCAGTATCTAAATGCTGTTAAATTGCATTATAAATTTAATCTGGCTAAAGAAAAAACTTACCGCAAAAATGAAGCTTCGAAATTTTCTTATGAACAACAGCATCAGGAAATGCAGTATATTAACGAAGCTGCGAGAGAAACCTATTTAAAATACATGCGAGGTATTGATCAAATCAATAAAATCTAAGTATGATAATAGAAAAGGGATAGTTATTTATCAATGTTGTAAATTTAACTTAATAAATATTAAAATACTGTTGATTTAGTTAATATTCGTTGCTATAATGAATAATGTTCGATTGAAACATACATACTATTCCACAGTAGCTCAGTGGTAGAGCTATCGGCTGTTAACCGATCGGTCGTAGGTTCGAGTCCTACCTGTGGAGCCATATGGAGATGTACTCAAGTGGCTGAAGAGGTGCCCCTGCTAAGGGCATAGGTCGCATTGCGCGGCGCGAGAGTTCAAATCTCTCCATCTCCGCT
>X87_Garden_Dormouse__coassemble_70_pt1 | contig 24832 bp, 24 predicted proteins | sample X87_Garden_Dormouse__metabat2_low_PE_003 | metagenome-assembled genome bin X87_Garden_Dormouse | reverse complement strand
TTCTTTATTCGGAATTAAACGTTGACATATTGTCATTCAGTTTTCAATGTTCTTTAGTTTATTTAAAATGGAGCGGGTAGACGGGATCGAACCGACAACATCAGCTTGGAAGGCTGAGGTTATACCATTTAACTATACCCGCATGGTATATGTTATAATAAGTTTTCAATGGTGCGGCTGAGAGGACTTGAACCTCCACGGGATTTAACTCCCACTAGGCCCTCAACCTAGCGCGTCTGCCGATTCCGCCACAACCGCAAATCTTATTATATGTATTAATCTTTTGTTACTGTCTTTTTAGCGACAAGAACTAGTATATCTCATTAACAAGTTGTTGTCAACAGCAAAGTTTATTTATTTTCTAACCTGTTAGTTGAAAGCTCAACCGGTTAGATTTTCTATTATACTTCAGCGAAAGCAGGAAGTCAATAGTTTATTTTCAAAAAATGATGGTGACCCGTACGGGACTCGAACCCGTGTTACCGCCGTGAAAGGGCGGTGTCTTAACCGCTTGACCAACGGGCCATCTGTTTTATACAACGCTTATTAATATACAGAGTAATCATTTCAAAGTCAACACTTTCATCGAATTTAATTTTACTTTTTATTAACTTTCTAGAACCTACTATATAATGGCGAATCTTGAACAGCTGTTCCTGTATTTTTTCGATTTCTCATTTAGAGGCCTCCCCTGTTCACTTAGCGGCTAAAAATTTGATTTATACAGTTCATTTGAATTCGCTAAATAAATTATCTTATTACGGTTTCGAAACTTGCTTTTGTGCTTTCGGCTTGTTATAGTTTATTTATAATCATTCTAATTAATGGAGGCAGTTATTGATGACTAACAAAGACAACAGACTTACGACCCTTTTCGGCAACCCTGTAGGCGATCGTGAAAACACAATGACAGCTGGCCCCCGCGGTCCGCTTGTTATGCAAGACCCTTACTTCCTCGACATGATGGCTCATTTCGACCGCGAAGTTATTCCCGAACGCCGCATGCACGCTAAAGGTTCAGGTGCTTTCGGTACATTTACAGTAACACATGATATTACTCAATATACAAAAGCTAAAATCTTTAGCGAAGTAGGTAAACAGACGGAAATGTTCGCACGTTTCTCAACTGTAGCCGGCGAACGCGGTGCAGCTGATGCTGAACGCGATATTCGCGGATTTGCTTTAAAATTCTATACAGAAGAAGGTAACTGGGACTTAGTTGGTAATAACACGCCTGTTTTCTTCTTCCGGGACCCTAAATTATTCCCAAGTTTAAACCACGTTGTAAAACGCGACCCTAAAACTAACATGCATAACGCAGAAAGCAACTGGGACTTCTGGACTAACTTGCCTGAAGCACTTCACCAGGTAACAATTATTATGACTGAACGCGGAATTCCTAAAGGTTTCAGAAATATGCATGGTTTCGGCTCACACACTTACAGCATGATCAATGAAAACGATGAGCGTGTCTGGGTTAAATTCCACTTCCGCACTCAGCAGGGCATTGAAAACTATACAGCTGAAGAAGCTGCTGAACTGGTTGGTGTTGACCGCGAATCTTCACAAAGAGATTTATTCAACTCAATCGAAGATGGCGAATTCCCTAAATGGAAAGTATATATTCAGGTAATGACTGAAGAACAGGCGAAAAACCACCCTGATAACCCCTTCGACTTAACTAAAGTATGGTACAAAGGTGACTATCCTTTAATCCCGGTTGGTGAATTCGAACTGAACAAGAACCCTGAAAACTACTTTGCAGAAGTTGAACAGGCAGCATTTGCTCCGACTAATATTGTTCCGGGTATTGGATTCTCACCAGATAAAATGCTTCAGGGCCGTTTATTCTCATACGGAGATACTCAAAGATACCGCTTGGGTGTTAACCACCACCAGATTCCGGTTAACTCTCCTAAAGGTGCTGAAAATGTATGTCCATTCAGCCGCGACGGCGCAATGAGAGTTGATGGTAATGAAGGGTCATCTCTCAACTATTATCCGAACAGCTACGGTGCTCACAATTCACAGCCGGAAGCTAAGCAGCCTGCACTTGACCTTGAGTACAGCTCAATTTACGAACACAACTTCCGCGAAGATGACGATAATTATTTCGAGCAGCCGGGTAAATTATTCAGATTGCAGTCTGATGAAGACAAACAGCGTCTGTTCTACAATACGGCAAATGAAATGACAGGTACAACTACACGGACTAAACACCGTCATATCTATAACTGCTATCAGGCAGATCCGGATTACGGTAAAGGTGTTGCAGCAGCTCTTGGAATCGACATCAACGACGTTGATTTAGAAACTCCAGACTACTTCCACAACATGTAATTATACGCTTCATCAAAAAAACGGAAACGACTGAGTCGTTTCCGTTTTTCTTTTATACATTTTTCATAGTCAGCGATATTCTATTCCTCTGTACATCAACATCCATCACTTTAACTTCTACAATGTCTCCGGTATTGACCACTTCAAGCGGATGCTTTACAAACCGGTTTGAAATTTGCGACACATGAACCAGTCCGTCCTGCTTCACCCCGACATCCACAAAGGCGCCAAAATCCGTGACATTTCTGACGGTTCCTGACAGTGTCATGCCTGCTTTTAAATCTTCGATGCCGAGTACATCAGATTTCAATAATGGTGTATCGTATTTATCCCGAATATCTCTCATCGGCGCTTTCAAACTCAAAATAATATCTTCCAGCGTCGGCACTCCAATATTCAGCATTTCAGCAGTCTCTTTAATATTTAATGCATCGAGTTTTTCACTCATGCTGTCTTCTCCGAGATTATCTATAGTTAAACCGATTGTTTCAATAAGCTTATACGTATTCTTATACTGCTCTGGGTGGATCGGTGTCATATCTAGCGGTTCTTTTCCATTAAATATTCTCAGGAATCCTACGCATTGCTCATATGTTTTATCGCCTAAGCGTGCAACTTTCTTCAGTTCGCTTCTCTTTTTGAAACCGCCATTTTCTTCTCTGAACGCCACGATGTTTTTACTGATAACCGGAGACAAGCCTGCTACATGCTGAAGCAGTGTCGGCGATGCCGTATTTAAGTTAACGCCAACCTGGTTTACTGCAGTTTCTACGACGAAATTTAATGACTCAGTTAAAAACTTTTGATTGATATCGTGCTGATACTGCCCGACCCCTATGGATTTCGGATCGATTTTAACCAATTCACTGAGCGGATCATGTACACGCCGCGCGATAGATACGGCACTTCTTTCCTCAACATTAAAATCCGGGAACTCTTCTCGTGCGACCTCAGAGGCCGAGTAAACACTCGCGCCCGCTTCATTGACGATAATATAAGGAATATCCAGATTTTCTTCTTTAATCAGCGCACCGATAAACTCTTCAGATTCTCTTGATGCAGTGCCGTTGCCTATCGCAATTAATGATACACCGTATTTCTTTATTAATTTTAAGATAACTGTTTTAGCGGCTTCCTTTTTATTCACCGGCTTATGAGGATAGATAACATCTTTCGCAAGATACGATCCCGTGTCGTTTATTACAGCAAGTTTGCATCCTGTACGGTATGCAGGATCCAGCCCGAGAATAACTCTGCCTTTTAATGGCGGCTGCAGCAGCAGTCTCTTTAAGTTTTCTTCAAAAACAAGAACAGCATGCTTTTCACTGTTTTCTGTTAAATCAGCACGCACTTCCCTTTCAAGCGAAGGTAAAATCAAACGTTTCAGACTATCTTCAATAGCTTCTGTCAGCAGCTCTTTTGTTTTGGCATGTTCTTCTATAACCTGTTTCTTTAAATAATTCGTTATTCTTTCGGTATCATGCGTTAATTTAACTGATAAAACTTTTAATGCCTCGCCGCGGTTTAAAGCAAGCACTCTGTGAGGAACAATATTTTTAACTCTTTCAGCATAATCATAATACATTTCAAAAATACCCTGCTCATCCTCAGCATTCTTTTTAACAGAGGAAACGATTTCCGATGTATCTTTAATAATTTTCAATATGTACAGACGGTATTGCGGATTATCCGATATAATCTCAGCGATAATATCTTTCGCGCCTTTTACTGCCATTTCCACAGAAGTCACTTCGTCAGTTAAAAACTTTCCGGCCGCACTTTCTATATCACGGTGTTTACCTGCTAAAATAAGATTCGCCAGGGGTTCAAGTCCGAGACGTTTTGCTTCAGTCGCCCGGGTTTTCTTTTTCTGTTTAAACGGACGGTATAAATCCTCGACCCGGCTCTGTTTCGTCTGCTTTAAAATTTCGCTCTGCAATTCATCTGTCAGCATACCCTGTTCATCAATCAGGCGAATAACTTCCTCTTTACGTTTATTCAGATTTTCAAGGTACAGGTATTTAGTTTCAATTTCTTTAATTGCAACTTCATCAAGCCCGCCCGTCTGTTCTTTACGATAGCGTGCAATAAACGGTACAGTATTTTTCTCACCGAGCAGCTCCAGTACTTTTTTGACATAATCTTTATTGATTTTCATTTCATTCGATATTTCTTTTACTAATTCATGTGTCATAACTATGTACTCTCCTAATAATAAGAACCCAATCTATAATAGACCGGGCTCATTTATAAATTTATTCAGCTTCCTTCACTGCTTCTCTCAGTTTCTTAATCGCAGAACGCTGCAGTCTGGACACATGCATCTGGCTTAAACCGATTTTTTCACCGGTTTCTTTTTGACTGAGACCTTCGATAAATGTGGATTTTATAATTTCCTGTTCTCTGTCACTTAAGATAGGCAGTACTTTTTCTAAAATCATACGCTTTTCAGCCAGATCATAATTATCATCCTGCTGTCCCATAACATCGAGTAAGGTTACTGTCGAACCATCTTTATCTGCTTCGATTGAATGATCCACGCTGAGCGCATTATAACTCTGTCCCATTTCCATAGCTTCCAGTACTTCTTCTTCCGTCACTTCAAGCTTCATTGCGAGTTCTTGAATTGTCGGCGATCTTTCGAGTTCATTCGTCAGAGCATCTGTCGTATTTTTTATTCTCGGACCGAGTTCCTTAATGCGTCTCGGCACGTGAACACTCCACGTTTTATCACGCAGATAGCGTTTAATCTCTCCGACTACTGTCGGCACTAAAAAAACTTCAAACCTGCGTTCAAAAGATGTATCAAAGCGTCTGATAGCCCCTAAAAGACCAAGCATTCCAACCTGGACCAAATCTTCGTGATGCGACTGGCCGCGGGAGTAACGGTAAGCGAGTGATTCCACAAGCTTTGTATAATTTTCTACTAGCTCGCTTTGTGCTATATCATCTTCACTTTCCTGATATCTCTTAATCAGCTCGTTAACTTCTTCAGGCGGCAGTCCGTAATTCTTATTGCGAGATCGTTTCTCCATTCGGGTGCACCTGACTTTCGTTAATATACTTCGTCATACTTATCGTCACACCAGGTTCTTTTCTGAAGGAAACTTTGTCCATCAATGTTTCAATAAGGAAGAGGCCAAGCCCTCCTTCTCTGAGATAATCAATATTGTCATCTTCATTGTACGGTCCGAGCTCTTCTTTAATTTTTTCATAATCAAAGCTTTGTCCGTTATCCGCTACAATAATCTCGACTTTATCACTGTATATTGCGAAACCTACAGAAATTTCACCCTGTTCACTATCTTTATAAGCATGTTTAACTGCATTTGTTACAGCTTCCGATACTGCAATTTTAGAATCCTCTATATCATCATATGTCGCTCCCGCTCTCGATAAAACACCTGAAAGTGTTAAACGGATAAGTCCTACATATTCTGCACTTGACGGAAACTTCATTTCTATAAAATCATATTGTGGCATCATTCTTCAGTCGACCTCCGACTTCTTATTAACATACATTAAATCGCGTAATCCTGTAATTTCAAAAAGTTTTAAGATTCTATCGTTTACTCCAAGTACATGGAGTTCCTTATCATGCTTATTAAGATCTTTAAGCGTGCCGACAAAAATACCGAGTCCTGTGGAATCCATGTAATCAAGTTCGCTTAAATCAACAATTAAGTCATGTTCCCCTGCCGCAGCCACAGGCTCGAAAACCTGTTTTAATTCAGGTGCAGTATAAACATCAAGTTCACCGCTCACACTGACTAAATATTCCCCGCCGTTTTCCGTAGCGTCTATTTTTATATTCATAATTATGTATGCACTCCAATCACGTTATCCCTATATTTTATACCTCAGTCTGTCTACCCTGTATTCTTCATTTTAAAACTTTTTAGCCGGAACATTTATTTTTTATTATAAACATTGTTAAGTCATCTTTGTAATTCTGGTTGCGCATGCGTGTCAGCGCCTCGTATATATACTGAACAATATCCTGAGGGTGCTGGTCGCGTGCTTCCCTGATCATCTCTTTAATGTCATCCATATTAATAAATGTACCGTCGTGTTTTCTAAGTTCGGATACTCCGTCGGTATAGATGAACAGCATGTCATTCTCTTCAAGTCTGGAAGATACTTCTTCATATTCAGTATCTTTCATGACCCCGAGTACAAGTCCTTTGCCGTCCAGTTCCTCAAATTCGTCATCTTCATAGTGGTAAAGATAAACAGGTTCGTGCCCTGCGCTTGAGAAGCATAAAGACTGATCTTTAAAATCGTACAAGCCGTAAAACATCGTTACAAACATATTTTTGTTGACGTTTTTTTCCACGAGTTCATTTAACCGTTTTAAAGATTTTGACGGCGGATTGGATGCCGACGTCAAGTCCATCCCGAACTTCAGCATCGACATGGCGATAGCAGCAGGGATACCTTTGCCGATAACATCAGCAACCGCGAAAGTCAGTTTGCCGTCACTGTGTTCGATAATGTTAAAATAGTCACCGCTCACTTTGCGGGCAGGCACACTGATTGCGCCAATCTCAACGTTTTCAATAGCCGGAATCTCAGTTTTTAACATGGTTTCCTGAAGGCTTGAAGCGACATCCATTTCTTGATCGTGACGCTCCATCTTATTGAGCATTGCTTTGTAATCCTTATATGTAAAACCAAAGCGGATCATTATTTCCTGCAGCACGTTGAGGGAAGCTTTTATGTCTTCATAACTCTTCAGCGGGATTGCACTGATCAGTTCAATATGAAGAGCAACCATCTCATCCGGTGAAATATCCAAGTCGATTGCTTTTTCACTGAAATCATGAGCTTTCGCCGCAAGCTGATCTTCGTTTCCCGATTTTATATAATCATTAATTATGCCTTTGTATTCTTCTACCAAATCATCAATATATGTCATATTAAACACACCTCCATCTTTAAAATAGACTTTTGTAAACAAAAGTCTATTTTCTGTTTGCCTTATTCTTTTTTCTTTTCTTTTTCGGTTCTAATTCCAGACTGACTTTCAGTGCGTCATTAACTTCGCGCATTTTGTCCTCATCCAGATATGTAAGTTTTTCCTGTAATCTGGTCTTATCGACCGTTCGAATTTGCTCAAGCAGTATTACCGAGTCCATATCCAGTTTGTAAGCTTCTTTTGATATTTCAACATGTGTAGGTATCTTCGCTTTATTTATTTTCCCAGTAATGGCTGCAACTATCACAGTCGGACTGTGACGGTTACCTACATTATTTTGGATAATAACAACAGGGCGTTTCCCCCCTTGTTCTGAACCCTGCACAGGTGAAAGATCGGCCAGATAAACTTCTCCTCTTTTCATCTATTCACCATCTTTACTATCGTTACATGCAGCACATTCCCGTTCCGTGACAGTAATGCCGATACGGTAAGCTTCACTTTCAGCATAAAAGCTTTCCCGTGCGATTAATAAATTAATCTCCGCCATTTCAATGTAGCCATTTACCAATGCTTTTTCGAACTCGCTATTTGCAGATGAATTAGACAAAACAGTCAACCCCATAAAAATCAGTTATTAATTTAATCATAACATTTGAGACAGCCCGTTGCTATAAATCGGCTGTCGGGCTGTCCATTTAATTAATTACTTCGTTATAGATTAACTCAATATCTTTACCTGCATAACGACGGGGAATACGGCGCCCGAAAGCACAGAGCGATTCATATGAAATAGTTCCCGTGTAATCACTGTAACTTTCCATAGACTGCTCAGACCTCGTAGAATCCTCGATTATAATAACGTTTTGTCCGGCATCGGTATACTCCGGAACTCTGATCATCAGTGCATCCATGCAGATGGTCCCTATGATTTCACATTCAGTACCATCTTCTAGTTTTACATTATACCCACTATGCCGCCTTAATAACCCATCTGCGTAGCCAATCGGCAAAGTCGCGACAGTTTCACTTGTTTCAGCTGTATATTTTCGGCCGTAGCTGACACTTTCTTCAGGTTCCAAGTGATGAACAGCTGCAATTTCAGTTGATAATTTAACCGATGGAGTGAGCATAACCGGAGTCGCTGAGGCCGTGTATCTGCTTGGGTAATAGCCGTAGAGCGCAATACCCGTCCGGACTGCAGTTGTAAACTCTTCTTTTAAAGTCAGGGCACCGCCGGAGTTTGAGATATGAACATATTCCGGACGTTCCACTTGACTGACAATCTCTTTAAACAGATTAAATTCAACTGAGGTGATGTCATTATCTTCATCGCTCGAAGTAAAATGGCTGAAAATTCCTTCATAAATAAAACGGTCAAATGAATTTATCTCAGTAATCATTTCCATAATTTCAGAAACGTCTGATGTGCCGTAGCGATTCATTCCCGTATTTACTTTAATATGAATCCAGACTGCTTTGTCGTACTTATCACTGACTTCATCCTTCGCTTTTTGCACCCACTGAAGATTCGGAGCCGTAACGGCGATGCGGTGCTGAACTGCTTTATTAATATGTTCGGGGCTGATTGTGCCGAGTACTAATATTTTCTGTTTAATGCCGTGCATACGGAGATCGATTGCTTCGTCCAATGTTGCGACTGCAAAAAATGAAACTCCCGCCTTGGCAAGATGTTCACTGATTTCTTTTGCGCCGAGGCCGTATGCATTCGCCTTAACAACCGCGATGAGTGTCTTCTCAGGATTAATCCCCTGAATTGCTCTGTAGTTTTTTTCTACGGCAGCAAGATTTACATCGAGTACTGTATTCCTGTAATATTTATCGCTCATTACTTAAGCCTCCTCAATAATAACCGTTGCGACAGCATAATCTCTTGAATGAGATATCGAAACATGGGCATTTGGAGCATTAGTAAGCGACGGTTTGCCGTTCTTGTCGTTCACGCAGTTAATATCAGTAAAGCTCACTGCTCCGCCGATGCCCGTGCCGAGCGCTTTGCTGTATGCTTCTTTAACTGCAAAACGCCCTGCCAGATAAGTGATTTTACGAGCTTCACTGGTCATATTTCTATAATGATGAAGTTCATCCGCTGTCAGAATCCGCTTTGCCAGACGGTCATCTTTGTTTACTTTATTAATACGTGAAATTTCTATAATATCCGTCCCGAGCCCTGTAATCATAACATTCCCTCATTCTGCTGTTTGCTCATGTTTTTATTAATCAGATTCCGGATATCGTGACGCAGCCGGTCCGCCTTATCTGTTTCCAATTCAGGTATATATAATTTCTCAGCCGAAGTCTGCAGCGAGATGCCTTTTAAGTTCATCCGCTTCATAATCGGTCCGACGGTCGTATCTATATTCTGAACCCTGTACAGCGGCACCGCTTTTTCAGACTTAAACCAGATACCGCTGTGAATCCGTATTTCATCCTCAAGCACTTTATACCTGAAATACTTATAGCGGAGTTTTGGGATAATCCATGCATGAACGATGACTATATAAATCGCTGCGGCAGCAGGGATTAAAAACACCCACCACGGAAGCCAATCAAAGAATATTTGGGCGATGCCGATTGCAGCTGCGATGATCAGCCAGACGCCTGCATTAATATATTCCCTTATCCTCCACAGTTTGATCGCTTTCGGCGATATTCGTTTCATCGTCATGCCCCCTCTCTATAAAATTCCAAATTGTTTCTATATCGCGTTTTTCAATAAATTTAATTTCTGCCGACGAGCTCGCAATGCCGCCGGGGGTTGATACCTCGATATGTCCTAAATCCGCGCGGTGTAAAAATGGATTGCGGTGGTAAGTCGTGTCGATAATTTTATCCCGCTTAATTGCATAGTGGCGACGCGTAAAGAAGGAAGCCGTCATCATATTAATCTCGTCCTTATAAATGGCATAGCCGACATTTCTCGCGCTGTATATACCGCTTGCAATCAGAAGCAGCAGAATCACCGCGACTCCGATATATACGTATGTCATAAATGTTTCACCGTGGAAGAAATAAGCGAGTATTCCGGTGCCGATAATGAAAATCAGCAGTGTAATCTGGAAATAACGGCGTATTGCACGAAACGGCACAATACGCTTTGGAAGTTCCATGTGATAATTCGGGAAAATGTCTCCGATAATGCTGTACAGTTCTTTCTTCTTAATAAACGGCAGCAGCTGAACTTTCCCGTCGATCTGGTCGGATTCAAGAGAGTCGCTCGTAATCGATACCGACAGCGCATAATAGCCGATTAAGCGCCGAAGAATACTGTCGGAAATAATGACGTTCTGCACTCTGTTTATATTGACACTCTTATTCTTTTTAGAGAACAAACCGTATTCGACTGTCAAATCATCCCCGCTCTGCTTTAATGTATAATCGTAATTACGCACCATAATTATTACAGTACCGATAACGTAGCCGATAATTACAAAGATAAGAGAGGCGACAACGATGCCGAACACCAGACTTCTGACGAGTCCGCTGAAGTACTCAAAATAATTTTCAATCAAAATTTCGCCGCCGACTACATTCAGAACACCGAAAAATATCGCGGCAAAAACTCCGAGCCCCCCGCTCGTCATCGCCATTAGAATAAGTTCTTTGAAATTCATTTTCTTCAGTGTAACGAATTCACGTCCTGCTGCTTTTGTCCCGGATTCAAGAGCAGCTTCTCTCGGCCATGGACTTGAATCTCCCGGATTTACTGCAATTTCTTCACTTTCAATATCTTCCTGTGTTTCGTAAATCACTTTCTGAATATCTTTACCTTGCGATTTTTTAATCGTATCGATTTTAATACCGTCTCCGGGCGTTAAAATATCGAGCTGAACCGCGCCGAAAATACGATGGAAAAATGGTTCATTAAAATCGATGGACTGGATGCGTTTAATATCCAATTCCTTTTCATTTCGTGTAAATATCCCGTTTTTAAAAACAAACTTATTATTTTCAAGCCAGAATCTCGTTCTGTAAATATTGATCATATCGAAACCGGTGAATACTGCAAAAATCAGGAAGAGTATTCCAATACCGCTGAACAGCATCCACGGAGTAACCGAGCCCGAAAACAGTTCTTCCCTCATATTAAAGAAAATTATAATTGCCGGGAAAAACATCGTCTTAATTCCTTTAACGACACTTCCTGCATATGCAACAGGATGAAGTTTCTGAGGATTATACATCTGTACTTTCCTCCTTTACGATGTCAATAATATCCGATTTCAGACCGCGTGCTTCATCAATTTGAAGCGGCGGCATATCGATTCCGATACCTGCAGTTTTAATACGGACCGCAGCTAAATCATATTTTCTCGACAATGGACCTGTTTTAAATTCGACACCCTGCGCTCTTTTAATCGGAATCATCTGGGTTTTCACTGTAAAGAAGCCCTGTCTTACAACAATTCTGTCTTCGAAAAGCTCGTAAGATGTCACTTTCGTGTATATCCAGGGCCGTAAGATAACAAATCCCGCCAGCTCTAATAGGAGCAGGCCGATAAAAATATAATACAGCCATACCGGCCAGGAAAAAAAATATACTGCAATGCCGGCTATAGTAAATATAAGTATACTGGTTACCCATATTAATAATGCTTTGACTGTCATGTACGGTCTGACACGCGCGTTTAACTCTATCATAAGCAACCCTTCCAACTGTTAGTTTATCTCTATAATACAACACTCGGAAAACATAAAAAAGCATTCACTGAAAAGTGAATGCTTTGTAAGAATCATTATTATTTCTGATGATCTTTAAATACACGGCCTTGCTTGCTTGTGCGTCCGCCTGATGACGGTTTTCCGCCCTGGCGTCTGCCGCCGCTGTTTCTTCCCGGTCTGCCGTTGTCGCGTCCGCGTCTGTTGCCGCCGCTTCTCTGGCCGCCTTTATTATAGTTCGGTTTACCTCTGCGTCCGCCGTGACCCTTGCGAGAAAGTGGTTTTTCAAATGACAGTTGAATGTTGTCATCTTCTTTGGCGTACAGAAGTTCGTTTACTAACGCTGCAATGACTTCGCGCGGCTCATGAGTTTTCATTAACCCATCAGCTACTTCGAAAGTATGCTGATTTTTGTTATCAGCTAACCATGCACCGATTTTTTCAAAGACTTCGTTTTCACGAGCTTTTTCTACTTCTTTTTTACTTGGTGGACGAAGTGTGTGAATTGGTTTCTTCTTGTCTTTTTCTATCTGACGCAGGAAGTCCATCTCTACAGGATTGACGAATGTTAACGCCATTCCTTCTTTACCGGCACGGCCGGTACGTCCAATACGGTGTGTATACGACTCAGTATCCTGCGGAATATCGAAGTTGTACACATGTGATACACCCGAAATATCTAAGCCCCTTGCAGCTACGTCGGTAGCTACTAAAATATCTAATGAATTGTTCTTGAATTTCTTCAGTACTTCAAGACGTTTAGATTGAGTAATATCTCCATGTAAACCTTCCGCACGGTAACCTTTTGCAATCAATGCACTTGTCAATTCGTCTACACGGCGTTTTGTACGGCCGAATACGATTGCAAGTTCAGGCTGGTGAACATCAAGGAATGATGTGAAAACAGAAAGTTTTTCCAGCTCTTTTACAATTGTATAGAATTCATCGATTAGCGGATCGGAATTGTTTTGGTTCATCGTTTTAACGATGTGAGGTTTGTCCATGAAACGCGTTACTAAATCCTGGATTGCCCGAGGCATTGTAGCTGAAAATAGAAGTGTGTGGCGGTTGTCTTCAGGCACTTTGCTCATGATGAACTTAACGTCATCGATGAAGCCCATGTTCATCATTTCGTCCGCTTCGTCTAATACAAGTGTGTGAACATCTTGCAATTTAAGTGTGCGGCGGTTGATGTGGTCGATCATACGGCCTGGTGTACCCACAATGATTTCGGGTTGTCTTTTAAGGTCTTTAATCTGACGGTCTATGCTCATGCCGCCGAAAATAACTGCAGTAGCTAATTTCTTTCTCTTAGAAAATGCTTTAATTTGTTCGCTGACCTGAACTGCTAATTCTCTTGTCGGCGTTAATATAACAACTTGGGTTCCTGCACCTTTAGTTGTATTTTCTATAATAGGGATACCAAATGCACCAGTTTTACCAGTACCAGTCTGAGCCTGACCAATGATATCTTTTCTCTCTAATGCTAAGGGAATACTTTCCACTTGGATTGGGGTAGGTTCTGTGAACCCCATATCAGTTAGCGACTGAATTGTATCGTCACTAATACCTAATTCTTTAAAAATCTTCAAACTTTAGTCTCCTTTGACTATTTCATTTCTCGCATGTACAACTTCTCTATAGTAACACTTAACACTTTAATCCACAAGATGTTTTAACTGGACGTCAAGAAATAAAAATCTTTCAGTCAGTATATTCAGCTTCAGCAGCTTATCTTCTGTATACATAATCAAATGGGGTGTGTGTTCCATAAGTACAAGTTTTGAATGCAGGATTTTTTCTTTAGCTTCAATGCTCGTCTGATACGGCACCAGCAAATCAATTTTTCCGTGAATAAGCAATGTTTCACACCGGATGTTTTTTAAATCGCCGATTTTCGCCTCGACAATTTTAATAAATTCCTGCATTGCCCTGAGGGGAATATTTTTCAGTCTGGGTCTGACCTTTGCTGCCAGATTCAGTTCAATATGGTCCCTTACTTCTACAGGAGACAGCTTAAGTCTGTTCAGCCGGCTCAGCTTAGTGTGGTCGAAGGCCGGAGCAATCAGCACCAGCTTGTCGACCTGGTACTTCTGTGCAATAAAACTCGCAAACACCCCGCCCATTGAAAATCCGATGACGAATATTTTATCGGCACGGGCAGCTAAGTTTAAATATGCTTCCTCCGCTTCCCGGTACCAGTCATCCCCCGTTACGTAAGATAAATTCAGCGTGGTTCCATGACCGGGATACTGGGGAAATTCATATTCAAAGTCGTAGCGTTTTTTTAAATACCGAAAGGTGGGCTCGAGCTCGAAGCGTCCGCCTGTATAGCCGTGCAAAAACAGTACTCCGATTTTAGATATCGTCAATCACCCTTTCCACTGCCATACCGCGTGATCCTTTCAGCAGAATCACTGTATCTTCATTAAAATGCGCCTGTACTTTGTCACGCAGTTCATCAATCGATGAGATATGTTCTTTATCTTCCGATGTTAAGGCGTCATGGATATATCCGGCGCCATCACCGAACGTGTAAATTTTCGTAAACTGATACTTTCCTTCATTAATAAAGTAGGCAACATCTTCATGCAGCTCCTGTTTGTAATCCCCAAGTTCCAGAATATCGGCCAGGACAAGAATTTTTGTCTTATGAGCCATACGGCCGACCGTATCTACAGCGCTGATCATACTCGCTTTTGAAGCATTGTAAGCATCGTTGACTATTAAAGTGCCGCTCTCGTGCATGATGCGCTCCATTCTCATGCTTGTCACTTTAAGTCCGGAAAGATTTTCCTGAGCTTCTTTCAGTGATACTCCAAGTTTTTCTCCAGCAAGTACAGCAAGTGAGGCGTTCAAAGCGTTGTGAATACCGAGCTGAGGAATATCAAACTGCACATCTTTAAAAATAAAATGCGTGCCTTGTTCATCTTCTGTCACACTGCCAATCGTGTACTGATTCGCCTCAAGAAGTCCCGCAGTCTGAATGTCATATGCCGTGTCTTTCTTAACAATTTCATCGAGAAGCGGATAATCTCTGGAATAAATAAATGTTCCGTTATCTTTTAAATAATCAACAATTTCGTATTTTGCTTTGGCGATATTTTCTCTTGACCCCAGCATTTCGATATGAGATTCTCCAACGCTTGTAATTACAGCAATATCCGGCTCTGCCATTCTGCTTAGAAAATTTATATCCCCCACTTTATCCATACCCATTTCGAGAATAGATATTTCGGTATCTTTATCCAATTGTAAAATAGTCAGGGGCATGCCGATTTCATTATTGAAGTTGCCCGGCGTTTTCTGCACCTTGTATTTTGCGCTGAGAACACATTCGAGCATATCTTTCGTCGTCGTCTTGCCATTCGAACCTGTTACTGCGATAACTGCCGGCTTTACTGTCTTCAAGTATTCCTGTGCAAGATTCTGCAGGGCACTAAGGCCGTCAGTCACGTGAATAGCCGGATAATCCATATTGTCAGCATCATGTTCGCTGAGCGTGACGCCTGCGCCTTTTGAAAAAGCTGTCTCAATAAACTTATGCCCGTCGGCATGCTCCCCTTTGAACGGCACAAAAACGTTGCCTCTTTCCAGAGTCCTTGTGTCAATTGACACGCCTTTAATCAAGGTGTTTTTCACTGCTTCTGCACGGTCGTTCATAACTCCCCCGCAAAATATTGCTATTTGTTCTATCGTAGCTTCTATCATAGTTTTTCATCCTAATTTTTTGTATTTACTGTTTATAATTATAAAATAGTTGTATACTAAATGTCATGATTTCTATATGAATTAGGTGACTTTCTTGAGTAATAATAAATATACACGACAAAATTCAAACTTTTTTGCACGCATCGACTGGATTCTTGTTATTTTAATCCTGCTGCTTGCTTCTATCAGTGTAATTTCAATCAGCTCGGCTATGACCAGCGGCCAGTACGGTACTGATTTCAGCACCCGGCAGATTGCATTTTACGGTTTGGGTTTCCTGCTTGCCTTCGGTTTAATGCTGATACCGTTTAAACTCATCAAAAGCTATACATGGATCTTATATATCCTCGGCGTTTTAAGTCTGGTCATTTTGTATATTGCACCCGTATCATCGGTAACTCCGATTATTAACGGGGCTAAGAGCTGGTATCAATTCGGATTTTTCAGTATCCAGCCGTCGGAGTTCGTAAAAATCATATATATCTTAACAATGGCTTATGTAATCAGCCAGCATAACAAGTATAAGTTAACGAATACCTTATCCATGGATTTGAGGCTGCTTCTTAAGCTGATTTTAATTTCCATTCTGCCGATGCTCTTTATCCTGCTGCAGAACGACCTTGGTACGGTACTCGTAATGATTGCCATCTTCCTCGGACTTGTAGTGGTTTCAGGCATCAGCTGGTGGCTGATTATCCCGACACTTTCTGTGTCCGGAGCAACCGGCCTGGCGCTTATACTCGGTATCCTGTACCGGCCGGATTTACTGGAACGCTATTTGGGCATACATCCGTATCAGTTTGAGCGTATCTATTCCTGGCTCTCGCCGGAAGCATTCCAGTCCGACAGCGGATTTCAGCTGACGAACTCGCTTATCGCGATTGGTTCAGGCGGGATTACAGGCAAAGGTTATGCCGATGGTATTATTTACATTCCTGAAAACCACACCGATTTTATCTTTACTATCATCGGGGAAGAGTTCGGCTTTATCGGCTCGACCATTGTTATCATTGTCCTGTTTATGCTGGTGATGCATTTAATCCGCATGGCCTTCATGGCAACTGACAGCTTTGCATCCTATTTCATTATCGGCTACCTTGCACTGCTCGTCTTCCATATTATTCAGAATATCGGCATGACGATTCAGCTGCTGCCGATTACCGGACTGCCGCTTCCCTTTATCAGTTACGGCGGGAGCGGTCTGTGGTCAAATATGCTCGCTGTCGGCATTATGCTCAGCATGTATTTCCATCACCTCAGTAAAAGTGCTAAAAATATATAAAAACTGCTGAGAGGGAACACCCTCTCAGCAGTTTTTATTTTAAATATTATTTTCTTTCAGTCTGAGCTGATCTTTATTTGCTATGCGATTCATAATTTCAAATCTTGACTTGGAAACCGTCACTTTAACACCGAGTTCATGCAGCAGCTGGACGACTTCTTTGACTTTGCTTTTGTCGTTTTTGCGCATATTGACACTCCCTTTTTATAGCTAACTTAATTGTACTTGTTTATGCTATAATTATCTATACTTTTCAGATATTAATTATTACAGACTTATTAACTTTTTTCTAAAGAAGGTGGACATTCGTGCAAATACCGTTTTTGGATATTTACATCACAGATGCGACGGTAATTACAATTGTTACTGTCATCCTGTTTATAATCAACTTCCTCTTAGCCGGCGGGCTTGTTTTTCTCGAACGCCGCAGCGCCCAAAGCGTCTGGGCATGGATTTTAGTACTATTCTTTCTTCCGATTGTAGGTTTCATACTTTACATGCTCTTCGGGCGCACCATCTACCGCCAGGATCTTTTCAAATTGGACGAAGATGATAAAGTGGGGCTCGAACATCTCGTCAGTGAGCAGCTGGAGGAAATTAAACATAACCGTTTAACCTTTTCAAATGCTGTTGCAGAAAAACATAAAAAGCAGATTCATATGCTCCTTTACAACAATCAGTCATTTGTGACGAGCAATAACGATGTTACTACTTTTACCGATATGAATAATAAATTTGCGCAGATGCTGAAAGATATAGAAAACGCGGAAGATCATATCCATTTCCAGTATTATATTTTTAAACTGGACAATATCGGCAAAGAACTTTACAGAGCGCTCTTAAAGAAGCAAAAAGAAGGCGTTTCTGTCCGGATTTTATACGATGACATCGGCTCTCGGTCTTTATCGCTTAGAAACTTCAGCGATATACGGGATGCCGGCGGTTTAGTCGAGGCATTTTTCCCGAGCAAATTGCCGCTGATTAACCCCCGCATCAACAACCGCAATCACCGGAAAATTGTTGTGATTGACGGTAAAATCGGATATATCGGCGGTGCCAACGTCGGTGACGAATACCTCGGACGCGACCCAAAAATGGGAGCATGGCGGGACACCCATCTCCGCATAGAAGGAAATGCTGTGAAATCTCTGCAGCTCCGCTTTATGCTTGACTGGAACTCGCACGATACACGCAATAATATGAAACATGAAGATCATTACTTCCCTGAAATAGATTCTGTCGGCGAGACGACAATGCAAATAGCTTCAAGCGGACCCGACGAGGATTACCAGCAGATAAAGTACGGATACCTGAAGATGATTTACAGAGCACAGCATACGATTCATATTCAGTCACCTTACTTCATTCCCGACCAGTCAATAATGGAAGCGATACGCATTGCGATTTTATCAGGGGTCAAAGTCAAAATAATGATTCCAAGCTTTCCGGACCATCCCTTCGTTTACTGGGCTACATATTCAAATGTTGCATCCCTCATGAAAATGGGCGCGGAAGTTTATATGTACCAGCCGGGCTTTCTGCACCAGAAGGTGTTTATTATCGATGACGAAGTGGTCTCTGTTGGAACGACCAACGTCGATAACCGCAGCTTTATATTAAACTTTGAAGTTAACGCGTTTATGTACGATGATGAAGAAGCGGTAAAACACCGTAAAATATTTGAAGAAGATATTAAACACTGTGAGATACTCACCGCTGAAAAGTATGAGAAACGCGGCCTGTGGATTAAGATGAAAGAAGGCCTCGCAAATTTAATATCTCCAATCCTGTAATACTTATATGATTAGAGGCTGGGACATAAATGTTTACAGCATAAATAAGCCGTACGTTAGCTTTTCTGGGGCATCGCGTGAGCCTGTAGTCTCACGCAGATGCTATTCCCCTAGAAGTCTAACGTACGGCTTTTGAAGTTACGTTTTTCTTGGTAAATGTTTATCATCCTTCCTGCTTAAAACAAAAAAGAGCAGAACCTTCTTCCGGGTTCCGCTCTCATACTTTATCGATGATTTATTTTTTACGTTTTTTCTTAGGTTTAACTTTAGCATTTTTAACGCGCGCTTCTTTTTCAGCCTGTTCGCGTTCATGCGCAGCAATAATCGGTGCCATTTCTTCGTTAACTTTCTTGCGGTAGAATGTGTTACCTGCCCAAGTCTGGAAGATCAGGAAGATACCGCCGACTGCCCAGTATAATGGGAGAGCTGATGGTGAAATTGCTGAAATCCAAATAATCATTATTGGAGAAATATACATGAACAGCTGCATTTGCTTACGCTGTTCTTCTGCCACATAGCGCGTTGATACCCAAGCTTGAACTGCGTATACAATACCTGCAATTGCAACCATGAAGTAATCTGTCTGTGTTAAGTCCATCCACAGGAAATCCGGATGGGCATTGAGTCCGCCCTCTGAAGGGAATTTTAATGCAAAGTATAAAGCCATGACAACCGGCATTTGAATAAATATCGGCAGACAGCCCATATTCAGCGGATTGATATCGTGCTTTTTGTAAAGCCCCATCATTTCCTGCTGAGCCGCCATTTTTTCTTCTTGTGTAGTCGCAACTTTAACGCGCTGCTGAATTGCTTCCATTTCTGGTTTGACAATCTTCATTTTTTCTCTCATCATCATCTGATTCTTATATGTACGCATCATGAATGGGAAAATTGCCAGTCTCACAATCAGCGTAATGACGATAATAGCCAGACCGTAGTTATTGTCCAGATTATCTCCAAGCCAGTGCAGTAATGTATCCATCGGCTGGACGAGAGTGTTATAGAAGAAGCCGTCTCTATTCTCAGGCTGTGAATAGTCACACCCGGCAAGGAATAGTACCAGTACCATAGACGCTGGTAATAGCCACTTTTTAATCATTTCTTCACCTCTAAGTAATATCTCACATAAAAAAGATTGTACCATAAATAAAGGTGTATAAAAACCAATTTCATAGCATACGGTCAATATTTCACAAAGTTACTGCAACAAAGCTGTCACGGTTTGTTCAATATTATCCGCTCCTGTTATTGCTGAAATGACACAGATTCCGTCCACCCCGCTGTCGAGGCACCTTTTATAGTTTTCTTCAGTGATCCCGCCTATTGCTGCCGTCGGTAATTTCGTATGGTTTACTAACTTCCGTAACCCTTCTGTGCCGATTGCTTCACCCGCATCTTCTTTCGATAAAGTGCTGAACACCGGACCGATACCGAGATACGCTATCCGGGACAGGCTGCTTGATTTAAGTTCTGTTAAATTGCCGACGGACAGACCGATAATTTTATCGTTAAAGTACTCCGGCAGCATATCCGGATTCATATCATCCTGACCGATATGAATACCGTCTGCCTCAGCTGCTTCTGCTAAGAGCACATCATCATTAATAATGAACGCTGTATTATACCGGCTGCACAGCGCCTTCACGTCCAGAGCAAAGTCTAAAAGTTCTTGGCCCGTCTTAATATCCGCCCCTTTTTCCCGGAGCTGAAAACATGTTACCCCTGCTTTAAAAGCAGTTTCCAGATCCTTCAGCGGATTTTTAAAACTGGATGAAGAGGCAATCAGATACAGTCTCAATATGTCTTTATTCATAATAATCCACTCTTTTCACACTGAAATCTGCTGTTTTAAAGTTATAAATTTCATCGATCAGGAGAGCGGCAAAAGTTCCCGGGCCGCCGGCGGCTCCTGCCGCTTTTTCAGCTGCTATGTTATACAGGCTGACGGAAGCAACGATACTTTCCGTACTTTCTTCCACCGCTAAAAACGCTGCTGTTATCGCGCCGAGCACACAGCCTGATCCTGTAATCACTTCCTGATACTTATGCCCGTTGTGCATTATGACTGTCTGTTTTTCGTTTACATACGCATCTATTTCACCGGTAACGAGCACAGGGGCGTTTAACATGCTGTGGGCCGCTTTTGCGATATCCAGTGTATTTCCTTCTATGATTGAGTCAACGCCTTTAGACACCGCTTCTTTACCGCTTAGAGCATGTATTTCCCCGGCATTCCCTTTCACAAGTGCAATGTTGTATTCACTGAGCAGTTTATCTGTCAGATTTCTGCGAAACGCTGATGCGCCGTAACCGACCGGATCCAGCACGATTGGAATATTACACTCGTTAGCACAGCGTGCCATTTCTTCATACAGCGGCACTTTTTCTTCCGTGCACGTGCCAATATTTAAAAGCAGTGCTCCCGCATGCTTTAAAATATCTGGTGCTTCGCTTTTTTCACCGCTCATAATCGGAGATGCTCCGAGTGCCAAGAGACTGTTCGCAGTAAAAGGCTTCACGACGTCGTTCGTAATACATACTACAAGCGGTGTGTTTTTTCTTAACTCTTCTATCATCTGAATCAGTCTCCTTGATAGCTGAAATGATTCACCGGTCCGCTGCCTTTACCGATACCGGGAGAATTTTGTATTGCACTGGTAATATATGCTTTACCTGTTCTGAACGCTTCTTCGACCGTACGGCCTTTTGCAAGCTCGGCTGTTAAAACTGCCGAGAAAGTGCAGCCCGTACCGTGCGTCTGATCCGTATCAATACGCGCTCTTGTTAAAGTTGAAATTTTTTTCCCGTCATATAAATAATCAGTTGCATCACCCGACAGGTGGCCGCCCTTAATAATCACGCTGGCTGCGCCCATTTCATCAACAAATATTTTCAGAGCCCGGTGAATATCTTCTTCTGTCCGGATAGTCATATTCGCAATCGCTTCTGCTTCATGAAGATTCGGTGTTACTATGTGTGACAGCGGGAGCAGCGTATCAATCAGTGTCGCCATCGATGTGTCCGTCATCAGACGGTCTCCGCTCGTTGCTATCATTACCGGATCCATGACGTACGGAATGTTATACTTCCGGATATATTCGGCAATCACAGTCATCATATCCGCCTCTGCCACCATTCCAGTCTTCATTGCATGCGGCACTTCGTCCGAAAATATGCTGTTCAGTTCTTTGTCGATAAAATCCGCCGGCACATTGTAAACGCCCTGGACACCGAGTGTATTCTGCGCAGTCAGTGAAGTCACCGCAGCCATACCGTAAACACCCCGCGAGTGCATTGCTTTAAGATCCGCAAATATTCCCGCTCCGCCTGTCGGATCAGTTCCTGCAACAGTTAAACCAATAGGTAAAGTCATTAAATATATCCTCCTGTAATAAAAAACCCGCTTCCAGGGAAGCGGGTTGGATCGATTAAGAGATTTCGTCTGTAATCATCTGCACTTCCCTACGCCAGCATAACCTGGATCAGGTGAAAAGGGACAAGCATTCGCTATCTCAGCCGTACCGGCGCCCCCAGCGGGTTCTATTCTTTTTATTGACATAAGCGTACCATATTTCTTTTAGCCGTCAAAGCAGATTGCGGCGTCTGAACACCGCCGTTCCGATTGCGGCAAAAAGAATTCCGAGGCTCGCGATAATTAAAACAGCACTGATATTCATGCTTTCGTAAGGCATATCACTTAAATAGTAAAACGGGCTGAGCATTAAATACACTTCATCGATATTTATCAGCACGCCAAAGTAGTTTGCAAAAAAGATATAGGCAATATATATCCATGCTGCAGTATGCAGCTTTCTGGAGATTCCCGCAAATAATGCGGATATCCCTGCTATAAATATAATACCCGCACAGTAATTTACTGCCGCAAGACCGAAGTCTTTAAGAGAAACACTCAAATCCGCAACATTTATACTGGCAAGGTACATGCCGGCTATCGTCAAGAGAAAAGATAACACTCCTGTCCCGATACCGTACAGATAATGTGTTGTAAAAATAGTACCGCGCGATACTTTCCGGTTCAGCGTACCGGCATTCATCACTTCCAGGCGTCCCTTTTTCTCCTCGGTGAGGATACGTCCGTTAATCATCAGGGCGGGCACAGCCGATATTAGCGCCGATATCACCAGCAGCATGCCGATAAAGAAGACTGCCGGATTATTGTCGCCGAGTGCCTCCCGGAGCATATCATTATCTCCGATCAGACTCTCCAAATCTCCGAATATGGAGCCGTAAGATAAGCCGGCGGCAAACAGACCGGCCAGCCAGCTGAAAATCATTACCCGCATATTTAGAAAAGCAAGTTTAGGATAGCTGGATATTTTTCTTATGTTCTTTTCTTTATTTATTTTTATATAACTGTCCCCGATGTCACGCTTTAAAAATAATACGCAGCTCAGGACAATCAGGATTAAAATCACAGCAAACGGCAGCAGCCATATTCCCGAGTTACTCCCGTATACTTCAATGCGCGACAGCCAGTGATATGGTGATATTACCGAGTAAGTTGTATCTAAAGCGTCTGTTACTGCACGGTATAAGTAGAACTCCAGGAGCAGCGCAAGGGACATGCCGAAGGTCAGGTCGCCGCTGTCGAATAAGTTTCCGAATACCAGTGTTATAACGAAAAATAAAAAACCGAATAAGGCAAGACCGAGTGCATAATAAAAGTTTCCGTATAAGGACAGGCCATCAATATTATATAAACTTAAACCGCCCGCTAATATAACAAAGACCAGCAAATTAATAACCGCACCGTTCATCAGCTGGGCTGTAACTATAGTTTTTCTGCCGACACCTGCGCTCAGGATATATTCGGTTAATCCCGCGTCCTCAGCTTTTCGAGCCAGACCATTTGCGATTATAAGATTGAAAAGACCGTGAAACAATGCCATGAACATCAGCATCTGATGACCGAACATCACAGCTGTTGTATATTCGCCGCCAGGCACCGGACCAATCAGCGCAATCATCGCCGGATTGTCCACTGTCATTTTCATACCTTCCCGTTCTGCTGACGTACTGTACAGCCCTTCGAACACCGGCGGTACTGCGAGTGATAAACCGCACAGTGCAATTATCCAAAGCGCTGATTTCACTCTCAGATTCTTCATCAGCATATTGAAATAAGTCATTGGCTATCCTCGTAATAGCGCATAAAAATGTCTTCCAGCCGCGGCGGTGCGGTGGTTAAACTTTTCAAGTTATATAATTTTAAATATTTCAGAAACTCCGGGATTTTTTCATTGTCGATAAATAAATGATAACCATCGGGTGATTCTGAAAATTCATGAACAAAACTCCGGTGTTTTAAGGCTGTAATATCATCATCCGTATCAATTATATATTCCATCCGTGTGATATGACGCAGTTCAGCCATACTGCCGGATTCTATAATCTTACCATTTCTGATAATGGCGATGCGGTCAGCCAGCTTCTCCACTTCCGATAATATATGGCTCGATAAAAGAATTGTTTTCCCCGCATTTTTCGCCTGTATTACTTCCTCGTGGAAAACACGTTCCATCAGCGGATCGAGCCCCGTCGTCGGTTCATCAAAGATTAAAAGTTCCGCATCGCTTAAAAAAGCACTGATCAATGCAACTTTTTGCCGGTTCCCCTTTGAATAAGTCTTCGATTTTTTACTGCCGTCCAATTTAAATTTGTCGATGAGCCGACACTTTTCTTCATTGTTCTCATAACCGCGTGTCTTCATCATAAAGTTGATTACTTCTTCTCCGGTCAGGTTTCCCCACAGGTTTACATCTCCGGGAACGTAAGCGATATTTTCAATATACTTTTTATTTTTCTTTATATTTTTTCCTGCATAGAGGATTTCTCCCTGAGTGGGTTTCAAGGCGCCGATAATCATCCGTATCGTCGTCGATTTCCCGGCACCGTTTGGTCCGATAAAACCAAAAACCTCTCCTTTTTTCAAGTTGAAAGAAAGATTTTCCGCAGCACGCACTTTCCCAAAATGTTTGGATACATTTTTCAATTCCAGCATCAGTAAGCCCCCTTGTTTTTCTGTTAATTTTACCATATCCGCAATCGGACAGTGTTTTTAAGAATGAAAAAAGACCGGAACAATTG
>X87_Garden_Dormouse__coassemble_64_pt1 | contig 25917 bp, 28 predicted proteins | sample X87_Garden_Dormouse__metabat2_low_PE_003 | metagenome-assembled genome bin X87_Garden_Dormouse | reverse complement strand
ATTTTTGAGATTGCATCGAGTCTCTCAGCCAGTCTTTTGCCATCAACCCCGTCGTAATTTAACGCAGTATTATAAACTTTCACTAATTCATTTATCATGTGTGAAAAGTCCTCCCTTAAGGATTAATTGTTTTGCGGCTTCCGGAGCCATGCAGCAACAGCGAGGATAATCAGAACAAACCCAAGGTAACCCATTACTACGTAAACGCTGCCGACAAGTGTTGTGAAGCCGATAAGACTTGCAATAAAACCGAGTATGCCGATAACAATGACGGCAGGACGATAAGATTTACTTTCAGGTGCTATAAAACGCACGGTAAATGAGTACAGCATTCCAACAGCGGTATTATAAATCATACCGAGCAGTGCAACGGCTGTAAGCAGACCGATCACAGGATGTATCTGATTGGCGAGTTCCAGAGTAGGCATATCTTTTCCTGCTACGACATCAATGCGTGCAAACATACCGATATGAATCAGGATAATCAGTATACCGAGCATCAGTCCGCCGAGCACTCCGCCCATGCCGGCAGCTTTTTTGTCTTTTTCATTTCCCGTCATAATAATAAGCAGTGCTGCTCCTGCGGCTAAGTTATAAGACACATATAGAAATGCCCCTAACAGCCAGTTTGATGCTGCTGACGGCTGCTGTTTTGCCAACTCATCAGCTTCAGCAATTGATAAATCCATTGAAAAAATAGAATAAATCAAAATCACAAAAATAACAGCGATTAAATAAGGTGTAATAGTAGCGATGATGCCGATTATCTTATTGGTATTAAGAAGCAATGTCAGGATAACAGCAGCTGTCATAATAATGCTTCCAGCTACAGCAGTAATACCGAACATCTGGTTAAATGTTGATCCTGCACCGGCAAACATCACTACCGCGACACCAAACAGGAAAAATGTAATAACGATATCAAGGACAGGGCCGATGAATTTACCGCCTATGTAGTACAGTACTGTCTTGTGGGAATTGGCTCTTAAGTTCGTGCCAAGCTTGGCGAATGTGTAGCCGAGAAAAATAAACAGCAACGTTGTAACAATTCCTCCGGCTGTTCCCCATATCCCAAAACTGGTAAAGTACTGCATGACTTCCTGCCCGGAAGCAAAACCTGCACCGACGATAAGACCGACAAAGGCACTTCCTATCTGGAAACTTTTTTTCATAGTAATCGTTCCTTTGTTTTATTTATATTCTTTTTTTGCAACGGTGTAGGATTCAACAGTATCGCGATTAACTGTATAACCGATGCCTGCAGTTTCCGGGACCTCGATAGAACCATTTTCTGCGATGACTTCAGGTTCGATAATATCTTTTTCAAAGTAGCGGCTGGAACTGGCTGTATCACCCGGTAAAGTGAAGTTTTCAAGAGTGGTCAGTGCAACGTTATGTGCTCTTCCAACACCGGATTCAAGCATGCCTCCGCACCAGACAGGAATATTATTTTCCTTGCAGTAATCGTGAATTTTAACAGCTTCAGTTAAACCGCCGACACGTCCGATTTTAATATTGATAATTTTAGTACTGCCGAGCTCTACAGCTTTTCTTGCATCTTCAAGTGAGTGAATACTTTCATCGAGACAGATCGGTGTTGCCAGTTCCTGTTGCAACTGAGCATGGTCGATAATGTCATCTGAAGCGAGAGGCTGTTCAATCATCATTAAATCAAAGTCGTCCAGTTGTTTTAATAACTCAGTATCTGCCAGCCTGTAAGCAGAATTAGCATCAGCCATAATTGCAACATCAGGAAATGTTTTACGCAGCGTGCGCATCACTTCTACGTCCCAGTCCGGTTTAATTTTAACTTTGATGCGTTTATAGCCTTCCTTAACGAAACCGGCCACGATGTCCACAAGTTCTTCAATAGAATTTTGGATGCCGATACTGATGCCGACATCGATATTTTTTCTTGTGCCGCCAAGAGCATGAGCTAATGACTGGTTTGTCTGCTGAGAGTAAATATCCCAAATTGCACCTTCCAGAGCAGACTTAGCCATATTATTTTTGCGGATAGCTGAGAAAATCTCATTAACTTCACTTGGATGGATGATTTCCTTATGTAAAATAAGCGGGATTAAAAAGTCCTCCAGCATATGCCAGTTCGTCTTTACTGTTTCTTCACTGTAGAAAGGCACATTGAACGCTACCGATTCACCCCAGCCGATTGTTCCATCCGCATCAATTGCTTCAAGAAGTAAAAACTCTTTTTTGTCAAATGTTCCAAAACTGGTTGTGAATGGTGCTTTCATATCCATTTCCAAATGTCTGATAACTATATGTTCAATTTTCATTATTTATGTCCTCCAAGATTTAATGTATTCTCTTTTACAAATATGTAGGTTGCAGTATATTTCCCGGGAATTAAATGTACTGCAGCATATCCTGCTCTAAAAAGATCCTGAAATATCTTTCGGGTCAGCATTCTCCATTCCATTGCAATTTCCTGATTTTCAGATTTTATATGCTGGAAATCCTTAGGGACTTCAAAGCTGTAAATATCCTCGGTCAATTGTTCCTCGTGAAACACAGTGCAGGAAGGAAGACCATTGTTAATATTTACTTCGTTGAGCGGCACTGCATTTTTGTAATTTACAGTTTCAGCTTCTCTAACATGCCCGCTTGATATATGCCAGTGAACTTCGAAACGGTCGGATGGCAGTCCTTTGTTCAAACCGTCTTTCATCTCTCCGTAAGCATTCTCCATGTAAACAGAGCATATACCCTTCAGCTTAGTTAAATTCAAATATGCATTACGTGTTTCCAGCGGATCGTATGTCCAGTGTATTTCTGAATAGCCTTTTCTAATCGCTATTTCCTGCTGCTGTCTTTTCAGCTGTTCCCCTATTTTTTTGGAACGATATTCTTCTTCTATCCCGAGCATATGGGAGCAAAGATATGTTTGACTGTCTTTAAAACCGGCAAAACCGTAACTGAAACCTATAATTTCCTTCTTGTCAAAGGCACCGATAATTATGCCGCCGTTTTTAACTGCTGTCAGCGTTTGATGTATTGGCAGCGGCGGCATATCCCAGACATTCCGTTCTATTTTTTCAAGCTGTTCAAGATCTTTTATCGTCGTTAATTCTCTCAGTGCAATCATTTCAAACCCTCTTTATATAGAAAAGTAATTTTTTCATAACATTAGCATAACTATTATTCGAATACAATAAATATTCAGATAACATAAAGTATATCAGAGGTAATATATAACGCTTGATATTTCGAAATCTAAGTATTATACTATATATAGATTAAATTTAATATACTTAAAACTGAACTAATTGAAGGAGGTGCAGACATGAATGAAAAAGAAGCACGTATAAAAGCATTTACTGTTTTTATAAAGTCCTCGCAATCCGTACAAAAACTTATTAAACAGGATTTTTTAAAGAAAGAAATTAACCTTAATGAATATGCAGTGATGGAATTGCTGTATCACAAAGGAGATCAGCCTATCCAGTCCATCGGCAAAAAAATACTGATGGGCGGCGGCAGTATTACCTACGTTATAGATAAGCTTGAAAAGAAAGGTTTTTTATACAGAAATCCCTGTCCCGAAGACAGAAGAGTAATGTTTGCATGCATTACAGATGATGGTAAACAGTATATGGATACAAGAGTCGTAGAACAGGAGGCTCTCATCAATACGATATTTGATGAGTGGGATGACCATGAAGTAGAAGATGCAATTAATCTATTAAAAAGAATCGGGCTGCACGCTGAAAGTTTACTCAAATAAAAACCGGAGGAAGATATTATGACTAATGAAAATTTAAAAGGGATACACCATGTAACAGCAATGACAGACAATGCGATGAGGAATTATAAATTTATGACGGAAGTTGTCGGTATGCGTTTAGTTAAGAAAACAGTGAACCAGGATGATATTCAGACTTATCATACGTTTTTTGCAGATGACGAAGGATCACCGGGCACTGATATGACATTCTTTGACTTCCCTAATAATCCTAAAGGGTCGAGAGGCACAAACTCAATTTCAAGAACCGGTCTCAGAGTCCCAGACGATGCAGCTTTAGAATATTATTTAAACCGTTTTGAAGAAAATAATGTTAAACATGATGGTATTCAGGAACTGTTCGGTAAAAAGGTACTGCCTTTTGAAGAAGCAGATGGCCAGAGATATCAGCTATTCTCTGATGAAAACAACGCAGGGGTGGCACCAGGTAAACCATGGAAAAATGGTCCTGTACCTGAAGATAAAGCAGTCTACGGTCTTGGACCGATTGAAATTACCGTAAGCTATTACGATGATTTTAAAAAAATACTTCAGGATGTATACGGCATGAAACCTATTATTGAAGAAGACAACGTAACGCTGTTAAACGTCGGAGCAGGCGGCAACGGCGGCCAGGTAATACTTCGTAGAGATGAAGGTGCTGAAGGACGTCAGGGCTACGGTGAAGTTCACCATGTATCATTCAGAGTGGAAGATCATGCGGCACTTGCAGCATGGGAAGAAAAATACCGCAAGATGGGACTTGGTAATTCAGGACTCGTAGACCGTTTTTACTTTGAAGCATTATACGCCCGTATCGGTCACATTTTGATTGAACTGTCTACAGACGGGCCGGGATTCATGGGCGACGAGCCTTATGAAACATTAGGCGAAAGTCTGGCCTTGCCTCCATTCCTGGAACCAAAACGTGCACAAATTGAAGCTGCAATCAGACCGTTTGATACGAGAAGAAATAAATAATAAAGGGGAAACCGTAAATGGAAGCAATTAAAAGAATTCATCATATTACCGCAATTGTCGGGGATCCGAATGAAAATATAAAATTTTACAGAGATGTACTCGGTTTAAGACTCGTTAAGCAGACAGTTAACTTTGATGATCCAGGAGTTTATCATTTATATTTTGGAGATTATAACGGCAGTCCGGGGACGATTATTACTTTCTTTAACTGGGTGGTCGACAGACCGGGAGTAAAAGGCAGCGGCCAGGTCGGCAGAATTGCTTTCAGAATTCCTAAAGGCAGCATGACTGAATGGAATAATCATTTGAAAGAGCAAAACATAACAACTGAAATCACTCAGCTGTTCGGACAGGATACTCTTCAGTTCGATGATGTCCACGGCTTGGAACTTGCTTTAGTTGAAGGCGAGAAAGAGGCTGACAAGAAAAATATTACCGGTTTTCATGGTGCTGTATTACTGTCGGGTAACCCAGACGGTACGAAAGAACTGCTCGTACGTACGATGGGCTTAAATGAGCTGAATATAAATGACAGAAACTACCACTTCGAAACAGCCGGCGAGGAGCAGCATCACATCATTACTGAATTGCCGCCAAAACCGATAGGCAGATTCGGAATTGGTACAGTACACCATATTGCGTGGTCTGTGCCGAATCTGAAAGTTCTGGAAGAATGGCAAACATTGCTGCAAGGCAAAAGTTTCGGTGTTACTGAAGTCAGAGACAGAAACTACTTTAAATCTATTTATACAAGTGAACGAGGCGATGTTGTTTTTGAATTCGCGACTGACGAACCGGGATTCGATGTAGATGAAGACAAGTCGGAGCTCGGATCTGCGCTGCAGCTGCCGCCTAAATACGAACATAAAAGAGAAGAGTATGAAAGAACAATGCCGAAGTTAAACCTTTAAGGGGCGATATAACATGTTCAGTTTTTCAAAAAATGATTTAACAACTAAAGAGAAAAATAAAATACTCATAGGGACTGTAGTGCCGAGACCTATAGCTTTAGTATCGACGGAATCCGAAGAGGGTGTAGTTAATATAGCCCCCTTCAGCTATTTCAATATCGTCACTTATAAGCCGGCGATACTGTCGATTGCCGTGCAAAGAACGAACGGCAAGCAGAAAGACACAGCGAGAAATATTACAGCTGGAAAAGAAGCGGTAGTTCATGTTGTCGATATATCTAATGTGGAGCTTGCTAACATTACAGCTGCAAGTCTCGCACCTGAAGACAGCGAATTAAATTATGCGGACTTTACACCGGTTAAATCTGTATCGGTTCGGCCGCCAGGCATGAAAGAAGCGAAAGCGAGATTCGAAACGAGTCTGTACGATACAAAGCTAATTTATGACGGCGATGAACCGACAGCGGATGTTTTATTTTTAAAAATTGAACATTTTCATCTGGATGAATCAGTTTATGATGAGGAAAAAGGCTATATAGACGTTGCGGAACTCGGTGCAGTCAGCAGACTGGCCGGCAATGACTATGCGGAAATCGGAAGAATGTTTACAATCGACAGACCAAAATAACTTTTAGGAGCGATATATATGGAATATATTTATAATGAGAATAAAAAGGGAGCCCCTGTATTCGTATTACTCCACGGAACGGGCGGTACTGAGACGGATTTACTGCCGCTCGCGAGTGCTTTAAACCCTGAATATAACGTTCTCAGTATACGCGGGAATGTAAAAGAAAACGGCATGAACCGTTACTTTAGACGTCTCGGAGAAGGTAATTATGATTGGGAAGATCTGGAATTCCGAGGCAAAGAACTGTATGAATTTATTGCGAAAAAAGCACAGGAATACGATTTTAAATTAGAAGATGTCATCTTTGTCGGATTTTCTAACGGGTCGAATATAGCAATCCAGCTGATGCTTCAGCAGGAAGGTAAATTTAAAAAAGCAATGTTGTTTGCACCGTTATATCCAACAGACCTTGAAAGAAAACACGACTTCAGCGATGTTAAAGTATTCCTGTCATTAGGTAAAGGAGATCCTATAGTACCAGAGTCTGAGAGCGAGAGAGTAATCAAATTATTTGAAGATCGTAACGCCGATGTAACGACTGTATGGGTGAACGGACATACATTGCCTCAGGAAGCTCTGATTGCAGGAAAAGAGTGGCTGAATCAGTAAACTTAAAACATTTAGAGCGCATACCCTTAAAGGTGTGCGCTCTGTTTATATATAAGGAAATAATGTTAGAGATTTCATCTCTTTAAAATCGCAAATGATTGAAAAGCATTAAAAGCGGCTATATATAGAGAGTATGTTAAAGTTCAATCACGAAGGAGCAATAGATATGAAGCATCCAGTAATAGGAATCACAACATTTATTGGTAAGAATAATCAAGAAGTACCGAAGAATTTTATAGATGTAATCAGTGAAGAAGGGGGCATCCCTATGCTGCTCCCTGAAATTGAAAATGAAGAATTAATCAGGGAACAGGTTATGAACATCGATGCCTTACTTTTAACGGGCGGTGACGATGTTGATCCTGCACTTTACGGAGAAGATCCTCATCAGAGTCTTGCTAACGTCGAGCCTGAACGGGATAAATATGAGCTGAAACTGATTGATTATGCTTTGGAGCGCGCCATCCCGATTCTAGGTATATGCCGAGGTTCGCATATGCTGAACGTTCATGGCGGCGGTACTGTTTATCAGGATATTTACAAACAGATTGATGCCGACTTAATTAAACACCAGAGACATGATAAGCAGGAGCATTTTACACACAAAGTAAATATTCAGGAAGGAACAAAAATGCGTGAAATAGTCGGAGAGGCTGAGATTTTTACAATCAGTAATCATCACCAGGCTGTTAATAAAGTCGCAGATAACTTCAAAGTGGCTGCAAGAACTAATGACGGCATTGTCGAAGCCATAGAGAGTAAGGAACCAGGATTTTTAATCGGTCTTCAGTGGCACCCGGAGGATCGTTATCATACCGATGATGCCTCAAAAAATATAATAAACAAATTTGTAGAAGCAGCCAGAGTTTAAGGGCTGCTTCTTTTTTTAAGGGTAGAAAATTTAATATGTTCTGATAGTATCTAAGGTAAATATTAATACAGGGGGAAAGAACATATGACATCACCAATAATTGGGGTCACGACTTTTATCAGCAGTGATGGTCTCAGACTGCCGGAGACATACAGCACAGCGATAGCAGGTGAAGGCGGAGCCCCGATCATACTCGCTAAAGTAGAAAATGAAGCATTAATCAAAAGACAGATTGAAAGTATTGATGGGCTGCTGCTTTCAGGCGGAGATGATATTGAACCGGCGTTTTTCGGCGAAAGTCCACATCAGAAAATGGGTGCTATAGAACCGGGGCGGGACTTATACGAAATGAAGCTGATAGAATATGCGCTTGAAGCAGGAAAGCCTATTCTTGGTATATGCCGCGGTGCGCAAATACTGAATGTGCAGCAGGGCGGCACAATGTATCAGGATATATATTCTCAGCACGGAGACAGTACGATAAAGCATAATCAGGATGCAGCGAAAGATTATTTATCGCATAATATATCTGTTGCAGAAGGTACAAAATTGCATGCAATACTTGGGGAAATAGAAATCAGAACAAACAGTTTTCATCACCAGGCGAATAAACGTGCCGCGGATAATTTGACAGTTTCTGCTATGGCGGAAGACGGTATTATAGAAGCGGTTGAAAGCAGCGAACATAAGTTTGTGCTTGGGGTGCAATGGCATCCGGAGGGCAGTTATTTAAAAGATGAATCTTCGAAGAAAATATTCAGAGCTTTTATAAAAGCAGCAGCTGAATCATAAAAAGAATTTACAGAATTTTTAAATTATTGTTTGAAATTACGACTTCCGAAAGGTATACTCATTTGTAAGCGTATACAAATAAAGGGGATGAAGTGATTTATGCAGAAAAAGCTCTGGTCTTTGATGCTTTTCACGATGATTTTAGTTTTAGCAGCCTGTACAGATGACAGTGACGTGGACGAAGCTGCTGAAGGGGATTCAGAAACAGCAGCAGGTGGCGGGGATTTAGTCATCGGAATGATTAATGAGGCAGTTTCACTGGATCCTCACGTATCGAATGATATTCCGTCAGCTCAGCTGCGCACTCAGATTTTTGACACGCTGGTAGAACAGAATGTCGACATGGAATTTGGGGAAGGACTTGCAACATCTTTTGAACAGGATGATGATCAATGGACTCTTCAGCTGAAAGAAGATGTTACCTTCCATAACGGCTCAGATTTTACTGCAGAAGATGTTGAAGCAACCCTCGACCGTGTAATGGATCCTTCGGTCGGTTCATCCGTTGCTTTTATGTTTGAAATGATTAACGATATTGAAATTGTAAATGATCATGAAATTGTCTTTACGACGGATTATCCATTTACACCGCTGCCGAGTCATCTGGCGCATAATACAGCGGGAATCTTAAGCAAGGAGGTCATTGATGAAGATTATCAGAATGCTTTAGATGAAGCAGGCTCTGATGTTACGCTCGAAGAATATTACGAACTGCGTGAAGAAGGCGGAGATGAGTTCGAAGCGGTGTCTGAAGAAATCGGTTCTCATGTCGGTGCGATAATTTCCGAGAAACCTGACGGTACAGGACATTTGAAGTTGCAGGAACGTATACCGGGTAATGAAATCGTACTTGAGAAATTTGAAGATTTCCACGGCGGAGAACGTGAGTTCAATACTGTGACATACCGTGTTATTCCTGAGAACTCAGCACGTCTTGCCGAGCTTGAAACCGGCGGTATCGGCGTTACTGATAACGTCGATACAGAAGCGATGGACCGCGTTCGGGATCATGAAGATACAGATATTATCGACCAGGATGGCTTATCCATGACCTATGTTGCATTCAACTACGAGAAAGAGCCGTTTGATGATGAAAATGTCAGAAAAGCAATTTCTCATGCGATTGACAGAGAGCAGATTATCAGCGGTGTATTAAATGACCGCGGGCTTCATGCGAAGAACCATATTTCACCCTCAGTATTTGCACACAATGCTGATATGGAAGAAGTACCGTTTGATCTTGAATTAGCTAAAGAGTATATGGCTGAATCCAGTGTGCCTGACGGTTTTGATACTGTGATTTGGACTTCTGATTCCGAACAGAACAGAGATATTGCTCTGATTATTCAGGAGTCATTAAGTGAACTTGGTATCAATGTTGAAATTGAACAATATGAACATGGGGCCTTTTTAGAAATGGCGGACCAGGGTGATCATGATATGTTCATGCTTCAGTGGATTACAGTTACCGGGGATCCAAACTACGGCCTGTATCCGATGTTCCACACGGACTCTGTAGGGTCGGGCAACCGCTGGAACTACTCTAATCCGGAACTCGACAGTTACCTTGAAGAAGGGCAGCAGACTTCCGGTGATGAAGAACGTATTGCAGCATATGCCACAGCACAGGAAATACTAATGGAAGATCTGCCGATTACACCGCTGTATTACGGTGAGCTCGGTATAGGGGTTAACAATACACTTGTAGAAGGTGTTGAACTTGATCCGGTGGGAATCGTCAGAATTGAAAATGTAACATTCCCTGAATAAGACAGTAAAAAAGCATTGCCGTAATCGGCAATGCTTTTTTTAATGGAAGAGGGAGGGGCTTTTATCTTGTATATTTTTAGTGGACAGCCATGCTTGAAATTTTGTTCTGACAGACTGGTATAAAACGAGTGAGAAAAGTACACTGGCAGTACCGAAAGAGAAGCCGGCCAGAACGTCTGTTGGAAAATGGACTCCCAGATATATTCTTGAAGCCATCACAAACGAGATGAGGGCAAGCGCCAGAATACCAATCAGAACTCTTTTCCATAACGTATGGATTAACAATATAAGACTGACAGCTATCAGACCATAAAATACAGCAGATGCGGTCGAATGGCCGCTTGGGAAGCTTTGAGATGATTCAAAAGCGAGCCTTAAAAAATCCGGGCGGTCGCGGTCAACGATTAATTTTATGATGCTGACGAGAACTCCCGGACTCACAAACACTGTCAGTCCGAACCAAAATCCTGCAACGTACATTTTTCTGATGAACAAAATGATAACAGCGGCAAGAGTAAAGATAATAATTTCTTCTACTCCGCCAATATTAGTCAAAATCGATATGACAGAAGCTCCGGTTTCTGTAACGTTAGCCTGAAGAAGACTAATTATCGATAAGTCAATCTTTTCTACCCACCTGCTGCCCGTCATAACTCCGGCTGCAATGATTAAAAATATTAGTAAAAAAATAAATGCTGTAATATTAAAAGTTTTTTTCATTTCTAATCTTCTTTCTTGTTTACTTGTTTACGATAGATTTATCTAATCTAACATGTTGTTGACAATTTGTCATCATTCTAATAACATTCATTATGCTTATATAGAGAAGAGTGGTGATATTATGGATAATCAAAAAGAGCTGCAGAATTTTTTAAAAAATGAGGTTAAAAGCCGCAGTCTCTCGTTAAGAGAACTGAGTAAACTTACGGACATCGATCATGCAACGCTGTCTAAAATTATAAATGGCAAAAGGACAGCAAATTTAAATCATTTAAAAAAACTTTCAGAGAGTTTCGGAACAGAGCTGGAACAATTATTAAAGATGGCAGGATTTACGGATTCTGAAAATGATGAACTTAAACAGACGTGGAAAGCAGTACAAAAAGTAGTTCATGAACTGGGTGGAACGGATGAAGAAATTACTTACGAACGCGTCAATCAGGAAATCGAAGTTTTTAAAAAACGGAGTCAAACAATATCTGGTAAAGAAAAAATACGTAAAGAATTTAAAGCTAAGATGGAAAAAACATCAGGCATCGGCAAATATATAGATCAGCTGAAGGCAATGTACTGTCATTTTCTACAGGGGAACGGTCACCCTAAAGATCAAATATTAATTGGTGCAGCCCTGCTTTATTTTATCGTAACGACAGACCTGCTGCCGGACTATCTGCTGCCTGTCGGTCTTTTGGATGATGCATTTATTGTGCAGGCAATTTCACAGCGGCTGGAAAATAAAAATATACTGCTGTAGCTGAGGAGGCGGGAATAGATGGTTCAAAACTTACATCAGATTGTCCATAGCGTAACATATACACTGGAGCAGAAAGATGAACATGCATTTCAGGAAAATATTAAAGATTTACAAAAATATGATTTGACCCGGATATTTTTGGAGCTGTCTTCAGGGGAACAAAAATTATTTCTAGAATTTATATCGATTCATCAGCTGGCAGATATATTATCAGAACTGGATGGTGATAATCAGCGCAAGGTAATCGATATGATCAGTCCGCATACCGGAACGCTGGTCATCACTCAGATGAATAATGATGATTTAATTGAAATGCTCAGCAATCTGGGTGAAAAGAAAGCAACGGAACTTCTGTCAGATACAGATGAAGAGTTTTCTCAAGATATAGAAACATTGATGGAATATCCTCCGGAAACAGCCGGCCGGATAATGAATAACCAGATGGTTTGGATTAATAAATCCTATAGCGTGCGTGAAGCGGTGGACAAGCTGAAACACTTTGCGGAACTGGCAGAATATCTCAACTACCTGTATGTTATCGATAATGATAAAAAACTCGTCGGAGTGGTGTCTTACAGAGACCTGCTGCTCGCTGATTTACCGCAAAAAATAGAATATATTATGAAAACGCGCATCGTTACAGTAGATGCAATGATGGATCAGGAAGAAGTAGCAAGAATAATTCAGCGTTATAATTTTGTAACAATCCCGGTCGTTGATGAAGAGGAAAGATTGCTTGGTATTGTTACAGTAGATGATATTTTGGATGTTGTCTATCAGGAAGCTGAGGAAGATATTGAGAAATTTTCTGCCTCAGGAAAGGCGATTGACTTTAACACGAAACCTTTTACTGCAGCGAAAAGAAGGCTGACGTGGCTAGTACTGCTGCTTTTTATCGGGATAGTATCAGGAAGCATTATTGCAAGTTTTGAAGAAACGCTTGAACAAGTTGTCGCGCTGGCCTTTTTCATGCCGATGGTTGCGGGAATGACCGGTAATACAGGGACCCAGTCACTTGCTGTCGTTATCAGGGGGCTGACGAAAGAACGCGTAAATACAAAACAGGTGCTGAAGCTTTTGTATAGAGAATTAAGGGTCGGTATAATTATCGGTCTGACTTGCGGAGCACTCATTTTTGTTATTGCCTACCTTTGGCAGGGCAGCGCAATTTTAGGTTTAGTTATTGGCACATCGCTGTTATGCACTCTGATTATCGGGACACTGGCAGGTACGATTATACCGCTTGTGCTGAATCGTCTGAATGTCGACCCTGCTGTAGCATCAGGACCTTTAATCACAACAATTAATGATATACTTTCTTTATTAATTTATTTTGGAATTGCAACAGCATTCTTATCTCATTTAATGTGAAAAATCCGAAGAGGAGTCTCTTCGGATTTTTAATCTTTTACTGCACTTTCCAGTATTGTAAAACTAAGATTTACGGTATCAATTTCAGCCTGCAGTCCATATGGAATAATGCACTTCGGTTCATTATGACCAAAACTTGCGTTATACATTACAGGCAGATCATCACGCCGTGCTTCAGCAAGTACACGCTGCCAGACTTCTTTATATTCTTCGTAGTACTGGCCTTCCTGGGGACGGCCGATAATAATACCGTTAATGCGTTCGAATATACCCATTACAGACATGGCTCGCAAGTAATCTTCAAATATTTCTGGATCAAGATAGCATTCTGAAGTTTCGAGGAATAAAATAGCATTCTCAAAACTGTCTAAGTCAGGGAAATACTGCGTTCCGCGTAAGTTATTAAAGACTTCGAGGCAGCCGCCGATTAAATGCCCGCGGCCTTTACCAGAAGCGCCGATACTTTCATAGCCAGGATTATTGTCTTTTGGACGTTCGGTACTTTTGTTTTCGGAATCCCAGCTGAGTCCGATTTTTCTAATATGCGGAGAAGTCTTAATTTCACCAATCGGTTCAGCTGAAAACCATGTTTTCTCAATTGAGTTCACAGTATACTCATCCATGGCGATATTTTCAGCGAAATCGGTTAATAGAGCAGGACCGTAACTCGTCGATATACCGTGCTTATAAAAGAATAAATGGTTCGCTGTTGTATCGGAATAACCTGTGAATATTTTCGGATTATTTTGCAGTGCATCGGTGTCTACAAACGGCAAGATACGCACTGTTTCATTACCGCCGATTGCACAGATAATTGCCTTAACAGAGTGATCTCTTAGAGCTTCATTTAAATCCTCTGCTCTTTTCTCAGGATGGTTATAAACGTAATCAAGACCCTTCAAGGCATGAGGCATTACTTTTACTGTTAAGCCGAAAATACTCTCCAGCCGCTCGATCCCCTGTTCAGTTCTCCATCTTATATCTTCTTCACCTGCGAGTCCGCTCGATAAAGATACGAGTGCAACTGTATCACCAGGCTGTAATTTACTAGGTTTAATCATAAGATCGCCTCCAAAGTATTTTCCAACAGTATAGCAAAGAATAAGTAATTAGTTACTAAATATATCAGTTTGCTATTCGTTCGCTTAAATTTTATAATTAAGAAAATGTTACGAATTTGTGAATGGAGTGTAAATGAATGAGAAAACTTAAATTACTATCTGTATTATTTATTAGTTCTATTATATTAAGTGCGTGCAGTAACACTAACCCTTTTGATGAGCTTGCTGATGAAATTAACAGCTGGCTGGGTGCAGACAGCACGAACACAAGTGAAAAAAGCACTGATCCTGAGGAGGAAACTGAGAACAATACCGATACCGAAAGCAATAACGAAGCAGATAATGATACTGCTGGTGACACTGAAGATATTGAAACTTTGGACTACAGTCACTTAATGAATCAAGGTGAGGCAGTTACACTCGATGAAGGCATGCATGAAGTCGGTAAAGATATCGAGCCTGGCCGCTATGTCATTACAGCAGACTCAGGATACGGCAATATATATGTTAAGAACGAAGAAAATCGCGGAGGCTTCAATGAAACGTTAGCAGGAGAGTCGGATAGTCCTGAAGGTCAGACGACTAAAATCGTTGGATTTCTTGACGAAGGATATTCAGTTGAGATAGCTAATTTTGAGCAAGCAACATTCACTCCGTATGAAACAGTATCTGTGGAAACAATTTTTCCTGGTCAGTGGGTAGCCGGTGAAGATTTCCCTGCAGGTGTATATGATGTGAGTGTGCCTGAAACTGAAGAAACAGGATCGCTTGAGGTGTCATCACATCCTGATTATAATAAATCGCGACATACACTGGGGAATGCAAAATATGATGGCATGACTGAGTTTACGATGTCCTTTGAAGATGGAGATATTGTGAACTTGAGATATGTGCCAGAGGTAACATTAACAGAAAGGTAGCACGTTATATCAGCGTTATTAACATCAAACAAGGAGTAACGCATAGCGTTACTCCTTGTTTGATTTCTAGTAGAAGTGCTTTAGTTTCACGGGAAACATTATATAATTTTACTAGATCAGTTCAAGACGTTCTTTATAGCACTTTCGGCAAACAGGAACATATTCTTCGTCGCCAATCTGAATAGATTCTCCAACGTTAATTGGATTTCCGTTATGGAGCCTCATATTAAGAGTCGCTTTTTTATTGCAGTACTGGCAAACTGTTTTCAGTTCGTCGATAGCATCAGCAAGTTCAAGTAATATACGGCTGCCTTCGAATAGTTCATTTCTAAAATCTGTTTTTAAACCAAAGGCAATAACAGGAATACCCAGGTGATCCGGAATGTCGCTCAAGTTATGAATATCTTTCTTCGATAAAAACTGGGCTTCATCGACGAGAACAACATGTACTTCTTGTTTATCATGTTCCTGTTTTACTTTGTCGAAAATATCATCTGTTATATATTCAGCGTCAAGTTCAAGACCGACTCTGGATTTAATTTTTTTATGTCCGCTTCTTGAATCAATAGGTGTTGTATATGCCAAGCAGCGTTTCCCCTGGGTCGTGTATTGATGGTGTGTCGTAATAATCTGGTTGCTTTTGTTACTTTGCATTGTGCCGTAGCGGTAGTAGAGTTTTGCCATAAGTATCCCCTATCATCTCGTAATCAGCATCAATTTTAACATGGATTTTGCTTTTATATATTATTAATTTTCCCGTGATATAATCGAAGCAATCAGATTAATCACTTTGGAGGGAGAAGTAACATGGAATTAAAGGGGCATGAACGGTGCGTCAGCAGAGTTCCGATTTTCAGCCATCTGGAATTGGATGAACTGGAAGAAGTGTTTCAGAGAATTAATCATCAGAGTATGAAAAAAGGCGAGTATCTTTTTATGGCCGGTGACCGATCGTCTTCACTATTTGTCATACATAAAGGTAAAGTGCGGATTTACCGTTTAAATGACAACGGGGAGGAGCAGTTAATCAGAGTGCTGACTCACAGTGACTTCACAGGCGAGCTTTCCCTTTTTAGTGCTGATGAAGAGAGTAAATCCTATGCAGAGGTGCTGGAAGATGCAGAAGTATGCCGTATTAACCGTGAGGATATATACGGACTGATGCAGAAATATCCGAATATCAGTATTAAAATCATTGAGAGTTTTGCAGAAAGATTGAATGATTCAGAATCTCTGACTACAAATATTTCCCTACTAAACAGTAGAGAAAAATTAATCGAGTATATTCGTACACATACAAAGAACGATAAACTGGTCTTGACGATGACTAAAAAAAATCTCGCTTCATATTTAAGTATGCAGCCTGAGACACTGACTAGAACGTTTAAGAAGCTGGAAAATGAAAGTGTCATTAAGAAAATTAATAATAAATCCTACGATATTTTAAAATAGATAAATTAAGTAGAAAGTTCCCGGAAACGGGAACTTTTTTGTATTCTTGACCCCGGTCAATTTCTATTAGTACTAAAGCCTGTAACATTATAAATGAATAGACGTCGGAAAATATTATAAAAGAGGGAAGGAGATTTACAATGATCAGGTTTATATTTAAACAGGAAAACAAGATTACTCTTATTGCATTTATTTTAATCGCAGCGGGTCTTATATTAAGATTTTCAGGCAATACTGATGCAGGAAATACTGCCTTAATCGGCGCAACGGTTATCGCTGTGCTGCCGATCAGTATTAAGGCTTATCAGGCAGCACGGATGAAGCTGTTCAGTATTGAATTACTGGTAATTATCGCCGTTATTGGAGCGTTATTTATTGGAGAATATGTCGAGTCTTCAATCGTTACATTTTTATTTCTGTTTGGTAGTTACTTAGAAGCGAGAACTCTTGAAAGAACCCGTTCTTCAATTAAAGAATTGACTGAGATGGCACCGCAGGAAGCTAATTTAATACTTACTGATGGCAGCCGGAAATTAATAGATGTATATGATGTAGAAATCGGTGACAAAATAGCAATACTTCCGGGCGGAATGATTCCGGTAGATGGCAAAGTGATGAGAGGCGAAGCAGAAGTTAATGAAGCAGCTGTGAGTGGTGAATCAATTCCAGTATCGAAAATTACTGGTGACCAGGTTTTAAGCGGCACGATTCTGGACTCTGGGTACTTGGAAATAACAGCGGAAAAAGTAGGAGACGATACGACGTTTTCAAAAATTATAGAACTTGTTGAAGAAGCACAGGATAGTAAATCAAATGCAGAACGGTTTCTCGACAGATTCGCTCAGTACTATACTCCCGGAGTTTTAATACTTTCGATAATCGTCTGGTTCATTACGAAAGATTTTCACCTTGCAATTACCTTCCTTGTGATTGCATGTCCGGGAGCGCTTGTTATCGGTGCACCGGTCTCAAACGTTGCTGGTATAGGAAACGGCGCGAAAAACGGCTCACTTATTAAAGGTGGAGAAGTTATTGAAAAACTGTCTAAAGTCGATACACTGGTTTTTGATAAAACAGGTACATTGACGAAAGGACGTCCGGAAGTAACAGATTTTAAAGTGTTTGCTGGAGATGAAATAGAACTTACAGGTTTGATAGGAAAACTTGAAACGGCATCTGAACATCATCTTGGGAGAGCAATAGTCGAGTATGCAGAAAAAACGTCGGATCTTTCAGCTTATATAATGGAGCAAGCATCCGGTGTTAAAGGCCAGGGGATTGAAGGTACTATAAGTGATCATTCAATCGTTGCAGGGAACAGAAAATTGTTAAGAGAAAACGGCATCGATATACCGACTGATATTGAAACTTACGCACTTGAACGTGAAAAGAAAGGGAATACTGCGGTGTTTGCAGCAGTAGATTCGAAACTAACAGCAGTAATATCTATTGCTGATAAAATCAGAGACGATGCAAAAGAAGCTCTGGCAACAATGCGTAACAACGGGATTAAACATGTCGTTATGCTGACAGGTGATAACCGTCATACAGCAGCAGCAGTCGCAGCTGAACTCGGTATTGACGAAGTACACGCTGAGCTGTTGCCGGAGGATAAAGTAACGCATGTGAAACGTCTTAAAGGAGAAGGCAGAATGATTTCTATGGCAGGAGACGGAATTAATGATGCACCGGCTATAGCAACAGCAGACGTTGGACTAGCTATGGGGAAAGGTGGTACGGATATTTCGATGGAAACAGCGGACGTAGTGCTGATGGCGGATAAACTTTCGCAGTATGCACACGCACTGTCGTTATCTAAAGGAACGATGCACAACATGAAACAAAACATCATTATCGCACTCGTTACAGTAGCATTACTCCTCGTTGGAGTGCTGATGGGTGGTGTTAACCTGGCTATAGGAATGTTTGCCCATGAAGCGAGTGTGCTGATCGTTATACTCAACGCGATGAGGTTAATAAAATTTAAACCGTAAAAATTGATGCAGGTCAATTTTAAATAGGCAGGTTACTAATATAATGAGGGTAGAAGATAAAAGGAAAACAAAAAAACGGGAGGAATATATTATGAATAAAGTAACGATGCAACTTGAAACATTGAGCTGTCCGACATGTATTAAGAAAATAGAAGGTGCACTGACGAAAACAGATGGTGTTGAATCCGCTAAACTGTTGTTTAATGCGAGCAAAGCGAAAGCGGAATATGATCCGGAGAAAGTAACATCAGCAGAACTGAAAAATGTTATTGAGAATCTGGGCTATGAGGTACTGAAGGTAAAAGAAGCATAATTATTAAGAAAGTCGGAGTTCATTTGAACCCCGGCTTTTATTTATAAAAAAATGTGGTATCTTTAAATTAATACAGTGATATGGGGGATTATAATGACAACATCATTACCAAATTGTCCGAGCTGCAATTCGGAATATACATACGAGGATGGGCCGCTCTTAATTTGTCCAATGTGCGCGCATGAGTGGACGCCTGAATCAGCGGAAGAAGAAGCGCTGGTGGCACTCGTAAACGATGCCAATGGCAACGTCTTGAATGACGGAGATATCGTGACGGTAATTAAGGATTTAAAAATTAAAGGTTCGTCCAATGTAATCAAGCAGGGAACGAAAGTTAAAGGTATCAGACTTGTTGATCCGGAAGATGGTCATGACATTGATTGTAAAATACCGGGTATCGGTCAGATGAATCTGAAATCTGAATTTGTGAAGAAAATAGATTAAGTTTAAAACTAGAAAATACGGTCCGGAACCTTTAGGTGAGGGAATCTGGACCGTATTATTTTTTTATTCCATTAAACCTTTGCTGTATATTTCAAGCAGATATTCCAATGTTGTTGGATCGCTGTAGCTGGATGCTGCAGTATCGATTTCAATAACGTTGTCATTTTGTACAGCTGGAATCGACTGCCATACTTCACTTTCAGTAAACGACATATCTGTTTCCTCGCCGCGGCTTAAGACGATGTAATCACCTGCATACTCAGCCAGTACTTCCTGAGATATTTCATAATATCCATCTGCAGATACAGCTTCATTTACGTTTTCAGGCATCTTTAAATCCATGGCCTGATATAAAATCTCCGTGCCTCTGCCCCAAGCTTCCCCAAACAGATAAAACCCTTTGCCGTCTGTTTCAATTACAGTAACAGTCATATCTTCTCCGTGTTTTTCTTTAATCTGGTCGCCAATTGCTTTGGCACGTGTTTCGAAGTCCTGAGCCCATTCACGTGCCTCATCTTCTTTGCCGACAAGTTTCCCAATCTCAATCTGCTGTTCCAGGTAATTTAATTTACCCCATGTATAAGTGACAGTGGGCGCAATTTTCTCAAGCTCGTCCAGATTTTCCATATTAGCACCTGCAATAATTAAATCGGGATCTTCAGCTAAGATACTTTCAGGTTCAGCTTCTGTGACCTGTGCAGCATCTGCCAGATCTTCTTCAAATAACGGATTTGCTTTCGACCACTGGTCGACACCGGCCATTTCAATATCGAGAGCATGTAAGTTTGGAGCATATGATAAAGCAACAATGCGTTCCGGATTTTCAGGAACTTCTACAGGACCGAACTCAGACTCATATGTAACAGTTCCTCCAGCGGAAGAGGTATCATCTGAAGCTTCTTCTGAACTGCATGCACCAAGAGCAAAAGACATTAACAGCAACACGATAAAACTAAAATATTTCTTCATAATTCTTCTCCTTTTTCAGCTAATTGAGATAGATTCTCAATGACTGTTTATTATATAATCCGGCTGTTTACAGCCGGATTAGGAATGCTGATGGTTAATCATTTAATTTTGCTAAAAGATACAGAAAATATGGCGCACCGATAATAGCAACGACCACACCGGTCGGTATTTCAGCGGGCTGAAGTATAACGCGGCCGATTGTATCCGCTGTTAATACGAGCACAGCTCCGACAAGCGCGCAGATTGGAATGACATACTTATGCTTATTGCCGACCAGTCTTCTAGTCATATGCGGGGCGATTAAACCGACGAAGCCGATGCCGCCACTGACCGAGACACTTGCTGCAGCAAGTCCTACCGCTGCAGCAAGCAGAATTCTGCGTTCCTTCTCAAGGTCCATGCCTAAACTGACAGCAGTATGGTCTCCGAGATTTAACACGTCTAACACCCGGGATTTCATGTAAACGAACGGGATAAGAATAAGAAGCCATGGCAAGAGTGCCAGCACGAAATTCCAATTTGACCCCCAGATGCTGCCGGCAAGCCATGTAGCAACAAAGTCGTATGTTCTCGGATCAAGTTTCAGTGTCAGAACAATCATAAGAGCACTAATTCCCGCAGCTACAGCAACTCCGACGAGTATTAAACGTATAGGAGATACGCCTTCATCTTTCTTGTAAGAGAAAGCATAGATAATAACAGCAGCGGCCCCAGCACCGGCAAACGCCAGCACCGGCATAATGAAAACAGAGTTGCCAAGCTCTGTTGAAAAATACGAAACAAAAAGCATTACTGCAAGACCAGCACCAGCGTTAATCCCGATAATTCCCGGGTCGGCCAGCGGATTTTTAACGATTCCCTGGAGTACGGCGCCAGATACTGCAAGACCCATGCCAATAAGCATGGCGATAGTAATTCTCGGCAGGCGGAATTCAAACAGTAAAAGCTCATCACGCGGAGTACCGCTGCCGAAAATTGTTTTCACTACAGTGACGGGATCGATGCGTATAACACCTGTATTTAAACTGATAAGAAATAAAATGATTAACAGGATAATAAATATACATGCGATGATCCCAGCACGCCGTTGTTTTTTAATAAGTCCTTCGGGCTTGTAGTGGTTCATATCGCTTTACCTCCTTTACGTGCAAGGTATAAGAAGAAGGGTACACCGATTAATGAAATAAGAGCGCCGATTGGTATTTCAAAGGGAGCATTCAAAGTCCGTGCGAGTAAATCTGCAAGAACGACAAGAATGGCACCGACAACTGCACTGACCGGTATTATCCAGCGGTAGTCATAACCAACAAGTTTACGGGTCAGATGCGGTACGATTAAACCGACGAAACTGACAGCGCCGACGACTGAAACTGCCAGTCCGGCGAGTACAACTATAATGCCCGCACTGATAAATTTAGTTCTGACTGTCCGTTCTCCGAGACTGACTGCAACCTCTTCCCCGAGACTTAGTATTGTAATAGATTTTGAAATGCGCATCGCTGCAAATAACATAATAATAACGATAGGCGTTATAACAGAAAGATGACTCCAGCGCGTTCCTGAAACACCTCCGGCATACCAGAATGCCATATCCTGTCCGACATTAAAGTAAAGAGCAATACCTTCACTCAGTGCTGTCAGCAGGGCTGTAACAGCAGCTCCTGCCAGCACCAGACGCAGCGGTGTTAAACCGTTTCTGCTCATGGAACCGACACCGTAAACGACACCCGCACCAAGCGCCGCTCCGAAAAATGAGAGAAGTACAACATAGACATAAGGCAGGCCAGGGAAAAAACTGAGACTGATTGCGAGCATCATGACTGCGCCGGCATTCAGTCCGAGCAGACCGGAATCTGCGAGCGGATTCCGAGTCATCCCCTGCATTAATGCTCCCGCTACACTGAAAGCAGCTCCGACAATCGCCGCACCGATAATTCGCGGAAATCTGAGTTCCCATATTATCTGATGCTGTGTGACGGATTCATCGAAGCTGAAAAGAGCGCTCCATATTGTCGATAAGTTTATGTCGGCTGCTCCAAGCGAAATAGACACTGCAAATGCACAGAGCAGAAAAACCAGCCCGCCGGAGATGATTATCGTTCCGCGTACAGGTTTTGCAGTATTTTTAACTGCTTTTACTTGTTCTTTATCTGTTAAATCCGAATTGAACTTACTCATAATTTTTTTCCTGGCTGCTTAAATGATAAGAGGTGAAAATCGGATGATTGCTGTAAGGGCACTGCTGAATATCGGCTTCGATATTAAACAATGTTCTTAAATTATCGTGAGTCATCACTTCAGCAGGAATACCTTTTGTAATCAGTTTGCCGTCCTTCATTGCAATCATATAGTCAGAAAATCTTGAAGCGAGATTTAAATCGTGAAGCACCATAATAATTGTCCGATGTTCTTCGATATTTAGCTTTTGCAGCAGCAAGAGAATATCGAGCTGGTGAGCGAGATCGAGATATGTCGTCGGTTCATCGAGTACAAGTGTTTCTGTACCCTGTGCCAGGGACATCGCAATCCAGACACGCTGACGCTGGCCGCCTGACATATCGCTGATTTGACGATCGGCGAAATCTTTAAGACCCGTGACTTCGATCGCCCAGTCAATATACTTATAATCTTCTTTGCTGAGAGACCCGAGAGCTTTTCTGTATGGAAAGCGGCCGTAGGAAACCAGTTCGAAAACGGTCAAACCGTCTGGCGATTCGGCAGTCTGCGGCAGAATAGCCATCTGCTTGGCGATTTCTCTCGTGTCGAGAGTATTAATTGCTTTGCCATCAAGCAAAATAGTGCCTTCTTCAGCTTTTAATATACGGGACACTGTTTTTATCAATGTAGACTTTCCGCAGCCGTTCGGACCTATAATAGTTGTTATTTTATTTTTTGGAATAGTAACGCTTAAGTTATCTATTACTGAACGGTTGTGATAGCCAACCGCTATATTATTTATTTCAAGTGCGTTCAACACAGTCACCTCTCATATAGGAGATCCCCATTGCAATTGAGAATCGTTATCACTCTGAAAGTTTATGCTAATATTATAAGATTGTCAATATAATCTGTATAACGATTTGAAAAGGGGTAAAAGATAATATTAACTATCAGCAAAAAAGGAGTAATTTTATGAAGCGGCGTGCACTGATGGAGAATTTGTGGGCAAAAGAAAAATACAGAGTGATGATGCATTCTCAAGGACATTACAATTTAATCAGAAAAGAATTAAAGCAGGATATAGAAATGGAACGGTTAGAAACTTTAATCGGCCAGGCACTAGAAAAAACACCTGACCCTGGAGCAGTCATCAATACGTTTCAGCATATGTGGGGATATTTTAAAAAGGTGTGCAGCGAGAAAGAAAAGCGCGAATATATGCGTTTGAAAGAAGAGTACATACACAATCCAAATAAGCCTGGCGACTTGTTTTCGTTTATTAGAAAGATGGCAAATAAATACAAAGTGAAATATCTTCAGAACTCCACAATTTTATACAAATAAACTATGGCATTATTACTCCGGATTCGCATGTTTATTTACTTTAGGATGGATATAGTTATAATCAGCAATCTCTTCTGCAAGAATAGTGCGTTCAGTTATCTCATACGGTTTACGGAGGTTCATTTCTGAAATTTCGAATGAACCGTCATTATTGACAGATTCTATATAGGCGACATGCCCGATCTCTCCTCTTTCAGTCTGCATTAAGGCACCTTTTGCTGGTGTTTCATTTACAGTGTAATCCTCTCTTTCAGCGCGGTCTGCCCAGTGTTCTGCATCGCCCCATGAACGTTCTATCATCATGCCGTCATCTTTCACTTTGTTAAACACGTAATACGTACATTCTCCCTGGTCATATGTATTATTTTTCATAGGGTCAGGTGTCAATATTATGCCCAACTCTTCTATTAAACCGTTCTCAGTTCTTGTATCTGCATAGACCAATCCGCAGACAGCGGCAATTATAAGCAAAGAAATAAGTGCAAATCTCTTCATGAAAAGTCTCCTTTCTTACGTATAACGCATAGTGTTATAAAATAATGCTTAGCGCTATAAGTATTGTTAGATCAGTCTTTTGTCCCAAAGAGCAAGTGAGGACGTTTTACATATATTTTAAAGGAAATATAAAAAAGTAGAAAGTTTAAAGAAAGGGAGTTGTTTTATGGATGAACAATGGACGGCAGAGCTGCCGATAAAAAATATTAAAAGTATAACATCGGTCAGCGGCGGAGATGTAAATGAAGCGTACAAAATAGAAGCGGATGATAAAAAGTATTTTCTCCTGGTGCAGCGGGGGCGCGATGAAGATTTTTATGCTGCTGAAATTGCGGGGCTGCAGGACTTTGAAAAAGCAGGTATTACAGCACCGAGGGTCGAAGAGTCCGGCCAAATTTCAGGCGATGCGTATCTGCTGCTCAGCTATTTGGAAGAGGGAGTATCAGGCAGTCAAAAGGATTTGGGAGAGATGGTAGCAAAACTTCATCTGACTCATCAGGAAGAGGGGAAGTTCGGCTATCATTTGCCATATGAAGGCAGCGATATAAGATTTGAAAACGGCTGGTTTAATTCCTGGAGCGACTTATTTATGGATCAGCGTCTTTCGCAGCTGCACGAAGAGATTTTAAAAAGGAACTTGTGGAGCAAACAGGAGAATAAAACCTTTAATACCGTGCTGGAAGTAATTAGTGAAGAATTAAATAATCACAGCAGTGAGCCGTCGCTGCTTCACGGAGATTTATGGTCCGGAAATTATATGTTTTTAGAAGATTGTAGTCCCGCCTTATTTGACCCTTCGCCATTATACGGTGACCGGGAATTTGATCTTGGAGCTACGACTGTCTTTGGAGGCTTTGGTCAGGAGTTTTACGAAGCATATAATGATGTATATCCACTTGATGCAGGCGCGGCACTGCGTATAGAGTTTTATAAACTGTATCTGCTTCTCGTTCACCTGGTGAAGTTTGGAGACGTGTATCTCGGCAGCGTAAATAGTACAATGAAACAGATATTAAGTAAAAGGTAGGAGATTATATGTCAGAGAATGTGTTCGATAGAATGGCAGGGAAATACGATAAGGAAGAAAGAATTGCCTTAGCAAATACCATCGCAGCGGAAATGAAAAAGTATTTCCCACATGATGCCAATAATATATTACTGGATTATGGATGCGGTACGGGACTGATTGGACTGCAGTTCAAGGATGACTTTAAAAAGCTGATTTTCAGTGATATTTCCGGGGAAATGTTAAAAGTTGTTGATGAAAAAATCGAAGCGCACAAAATTGGAAATGCTGAAACTAAACAGACAGAAGAGCTCGGCAGCGAAGAAGCTGATGTAATTATTGTATCGCTCGTAATGCTCCACGTGCCTGAGTTCAGAGAATTGATTAAAAAATTATATGATATTTTAAATGAATCCGGACAGCTGATTATTGCTGATTTTGATAAAAATGATTCAGTTTATCATGAGAAAGTTCATAATGGATTTACACATGATGAGATGAGATTTGCTTTAGCTGACGCAGGTTTTAAAAACATTGATATTAAAACCTTTTACCATGGAGAAAAAATCTTCATGAAAAAAGATGCTTCCATGTTTATCGCGAATGC
>X87_Garden_Dormouse__coassemble_60_pt1 | contig 26912 bp, 27 predicted proteins | sample X87_Garden_Dormouse__metabat2_low_PE_003 | metagenome-assembled genome bin X87_Garden_Dormouse | reverse complement strand
ATAATTTAAATACTAACATCATAAAATTACATAATCAAGTATAATTATACATATAGTTAATATACTTTTTGAAAACATAAAAAAAGAGGCCGTTATCAGCCTCTTTAATGCTTTTCTATATATTAATTCGCTTCATCAATTAAAATCTGCAGTTCCTCATCTTCGACTGGTGTTTCCAGTTTGTCTATGGCTGCATTCATATTGTCATAGTCCTGATTCTTGCGGAACTCGAGTATTTTTTCTTTTGCCGCAAGTTCATTGGACGGATCCATCTCATAGCTCTGATCGACGTACTGCTGGCCTTTTTTCTCATCTCCTGCTTCTATATACAGCTTTCCGAGTAAATAGTAAGTCATATCTGTTGCCGCATCTTTGTTAATCGAATTATTAACAACTGCAAGGGCCGCGTCGTAATCGCCTTTTTCATAATAGTACAGTGCTTCGTCGTCCATAGGATGAATCGATGTCTGCCGGTTCATGCCGTAATGGCTGAACATGGTGAATAAAATCAGCACTGCCGCAGCAATAATCGTATATTTTAATTTAACCCGGCGGAAATTAAATATTACCCCGAGGAGTACGCCTGTAATCAGACCGCCGATATGTGCATAATGATTAACATTTGCTACAAACATCGATAAGACTGAAACTGCTGCGAATACTGCGATAATCTGGATAAGCAGTTTTGCTTTGATTTTTCTCGTAATTAATAAATGTACAATGATTAAACCGAGCAGACCGTAAACCGCCCCGCTCGCTCCGAGGGAAATACCTTCTGTAATAAATACGAGAGAAAAAAGACTCGAAATCGTACCTGCTGCAAGATAAGTTATCAGCAGATGCCACGGTGTATATATTCCTTCAACGAATTTGCCGAGTATGTACAGCGCAAAAATATTAAAAAGAAAATGACTGACTCCGACGTGCAAGAAGGTGCTCGTAACCAGCCGGTAATATTCACCGGATGCAACTTCGTAATGGCTGACTGCGAGAAGATTGGTCAATTCATAAGTATTAAACAGATGAACAAATATCAAATTAATTAACAGGACAATGGTATTTAATGTTACGAACAAGAGCGTCATCGGTGTAAATTTAATCATATACTTTTCAAAAGGATGGCGCGACATTAATCTTCGCTTATAAAATGCATCATCTTTCGGTTTTTTATATTTCATATCAATTTTATAAAATGGATTTGATATAATTTTCTCGAGATTACTGACGGTTCTGTGATTAACTCTCAATGTTTTCGACTTAAACTTGCGCGTGAATTTTTTTTCAGTTAAATGGTACAGGTTAATTGTCTTAACAGGAAAACCTGCAATTGCTGAAAGATTATCCGCGGAGTTGAAGATGTTATCAGTAATCGACTCCAGTTCACGATCGGATAAATCCATATCCAAAAGGCACAGCAGTGTTTTCTTTTTGCGGTCTTTCAGCCAGATCATGTCTGTATCCTGGTCATAATGAAGAAAGTCATAGTTTGTATATTTCGCAACTTCAAATGCTGCCTGCCATTTATTCTTCATGTTCTCTCACTGCTTTTACACTCAATATCTCTTTGTCGGTAATCAGCGTATCGACAGGCAGGTCATGTTCCATGACGATAGTCTCTCCCAGCTGTTCGCTGAAGATTAAAGAAGCCGTACTGCCTTTAAAACTCGTCAGGAAACGGTCGTAAAAGCCTCCGCCGTAACCGATCCGGTATCCGTCCGTGCTGAATATCAGCCCCGGCACAATTAGCAGGTCCACATCGTTGTTGACCGGTGCTTCGGGATTTGGAATCGGAATATTTTTCTCATCAAGCGTGACTTCTTCTTTTGACGTCAGGCGGTGGAAAGTCATCGATTTGTCATCGTAATGACACTGCGGGGAGTATACCTCAATACCTGAGTCAAGCAGTTCATCAATTAATTTCCAGGTGTCGTATTCTATTTTCATCGGCAGGACTATCCCCACACTTTTAAAAGCATGCTTTTGAATAAAATCTTTAGCGTGCGCTGTAATGCTGTCTTCAGCTTTTGATTTGGCATCTTTGTCCATAGATTTTAAAGTGCTGATCATATTTTGGCGCAACTCTTTTTTAGACATATTAATAACCCCTCACTATTTATTTCTTGCTTACAGTTATTCTATATGAATATAGAAAAAACCTCCAGAATTACTGGAGGCTGTTCTTATTCGCTCTTGTATTTTTCATATGGGTCGCCGGTGTGAATATAGTAAATGTGTTCCGCAATACTTTTAATGTGATCGCCGATACGTTCAAGATATTTTGCGGTCAGCTGTATCTGACCTGTTAAAAAAGCATCGGATTCTTCGAAAATATCCGAAGTGGTAATCTGAACGAATACCGCATCGATATCCTGGTCTCTTAAAATAATTTCATCGAGCAGATCAAGATCCGATTTTTTAAAGGCGGTGTAAACGTCTTCCAGCATTAATGACGCCAGACGTTCCATTGTTTTAAAACGGAGCAGCGTCCGTTCATTTGTAATTTTAATACGCTTTCGGACTTCTGCCACATTACTTATATTATCCCCTATCCGTTCGAGATTATCAGCAATTTTAATGCAGGAAATAATCGTTCTTAAGTCCGTGGCAACAGGCTGCTGGGTAGTAATTAAATTAATCGCATGAGCATTTACATCAGCTTCCATTTTATTAATCTCAGCATCATTGCGGACGACTTTCCGCGCATCTTCGATATCATCTGCAAGAAGTACTTCCACAGTTCCCGCAAGTCTTTTGTGACATTCTTCCCCAAGTTTTATACATTCGCCGATCAGTGCGTCCAGTTCTTCCTGGAATTCTTCACGATAGACAGTCATTTTTAGCCGAATCTGCCTGAAACGTAATCTTCTGTACGTTTATCAGAAGGATTCTCAAAAATCACATTCGTATCATCTGATTCAACGACGTAGCCCTGGTAGAAGAAAGAAGTTCTGTCGGATACCCGTGCAGCCTGCTGCATGTTATGCGTCACGATAATGATACTGTAATCTTTTTTAAGTTCCTGCATTAAATCCTCAATTTTAGTTGTTGAAATCGGATCGAGGGCACTTGTCGGCTCATCCATTAAAATAACCTCAGGCTCTACTGCAAGTGCACGTGCGATACAGATTCGCTGCTGCTGTCCGCCTGATAAGCCGTATGCATTGTCATTAAGACGGTCTTTGACTTCGTCCCAGATCGATGCGCTGCGCAATGATTTCTCTACCACTTCATCGAGAACGGATTTCTTTTTAATGCCGTGAACACGCGGACCGTAAGCCACATTATCATAAATTGATTTAGGGAAAGGGTTCGGTTTTTGGAAAACCATGCCGACCCGTGTTCTTAATTCTTCCACGGACATGCCGCTCGTGAAAATATCATCCCCCCGGAACTGGATATCACCTTCTGTACGGACAATCGGCACTAATTCCGTCATACGGTTTAAAGATTTAACAAAAGTCGATTTACCGCAGCCTGACGGTCCGATGATAGCGTTGATGTCGTTTTCGTGGAAAGTTAAATTAATATCCTGGAGTGCATGGTTGTCACCGTACCAGAGATTAAAGTTGTTAGACTGAAAAACAATTTCTTTATCTTCCTGAATGATTGTTTGTCTTTTTGCGTCCGCTGCCTGAGTACCGATGTTTACTTTAGTTTTAACACTGTTTAGTTCTGCCATTTATAAAACTCCTCTTAAAAATTAATATCTTTTCGAAAACTTATTGCGGATAAAGATTGCGACTGAGTTCATCAGCAGGAGGATGACCAGAAGAACGATAATTCCTGCTGCTGCGATGTACTGGAATTCTTCATTCGGCATTTTAACCCAGCTGTAAATCTGCATCGGCATTGCCTGAAATGAGTCAAATATGCTGTTAGGCGTCACGAGCAGCGTCGTCGGAACTCCAATAACTACGAGGGGTGCTGTTTCCCCGATAGCACGTGAAATAGCTAAAATAATACCCGTGATAATACCGGGGATTGCCGCCGGCAAGATGATTCTTGAGACTGTCTGCCATTTAGTGGCTCCCATGCCGATTGAAGCTTCCCGGACTGAGGCAGGCACTGCGCGTATTGCTTCCTGTGATGCAACAACAATCACTGGAAGTATCATTAAAGCGAGCGTCAGCCCTGCAGCAAGGACAGAGTTGCCTAGGGCAAGTGCTCTCACGAACATTGCAAGGCCGAGAAGACCGAAGACGACTGAAGGGACTCCTGCGAGATTTGATATATTTATTTTTATGAAATCTGTAAATTTATTTTTTGGTGCATATTCTTCTAAATATAAAGCTGTGCCGACTGACAAAATGATAGCAACCGGTGTGGTCACGAGCATCAGCCAGAGTGAACCGATTATAGCGCCGAAGAAACCTGCATTCTCAGCTCTGCTGGAGTTAAAGCTCGTTAAGAAATCCATATTCAGTCGGTCCCAGCCATCCATCAGCGTGTCTGTAATCAGCATAATCAGAACTGCGAGACCGAACATCGTGCAGAGGAAGAATAGCCATTTAAAAATTTGGTTTTTAGATTGTCTGCCGGAACGTTTTCCTGCAATAATATCTTTATCTATCAACGTCATTATTAGTACTCCTCCTTAAATCTCTTCGTAAACCACGATGCAATAACGTTCATTAAGAGAGTCATAACGAACAGCGTCATACCGACCGCAAACAGGCTGTAATATAAGTCAGTACCGAAAGCGGAATCTCCGGAAGTGATCTGAACGATAAACCCTGTCATCGTCTGCAGGGGCTCTGTGACATCAAAACTTGCATTCGGTGTTGAACCGGCCGCAATGGAAACGATCATTGTTTCACCAATCGCGCGTGAAATTGCCAGTACAAATGAAGCGACAATTCCGGAAAAGGCTGCCGGAATAACTACCCGGACTGCTGTTTCGAAGCGCGTTGCTCCCATGCCGAGCGAACCTTCTCTCATCGCTCTTGGCACTGAACTCATAGCATCTTCACTTAAACTTGCGATCATCGGGATAATCATAATACCGACTACGATCCCGGCAGAAACTGCATTGTATAAACCAAAACCGCTATATATACCCTGGAGGATAGGGTTGACAAAATTAATTGCAAAGAAACCGTAAACTACTGTCGGAATACCTGCAAGCACTTCTAAAATAGGTTTAATAATACGTCTGACTCTTTCAGTTGCGTATTCACTCAAGTAGACAGCAGCGCCAAGGCCGATCGGCACAGCGAAAATAACTGCAATGACTACAATTTTAAGCGTACCCATAATGAGTGCCCATATTCCCCACTCCCCGTCACCGACGTAAGGCTGCCATGTAGCTGAAGTCAGGAATTCAGTAATAGGCACCCGGGAGAAAAACTCAAATGACTCTGAAAGTAACGTGTACAGAATACCAATAGTAGCGAGAATGGAGATTGAAGTTATTAATAGTAAAATGACTGGAATCATTCTCTCAAACACACTGGATTTATTTCTTGTATTTTTAATGATTTGTTCTCTAATATTTTTACTGCTCATCATAAGCCTCTCTTTACTTTAAAAATGGACGGGATAAAAGCCTCCCCGTCCATCTGTTATAAGATTTTATCTTCTTATTGTTCCAGGTTTGGAAGTTTAGAAAGTTCCTCTTCAAGCGCTTCGTCTTCAAGTGGTACATATCCAACTTCTTCTGCAGCAGACTGCGAGTTCTTAAGTGTGTATTCTAGGAATGTGTGGAATGTCTCGTTGTCTTCCATTGCAGCATTGTCAGCATAAACGTAAAGCGGACGGGATAATGGGTAAGAGAAATCCATTACGTTTTCGAATGAAGGCTCAACAGCTTCTTCGCTGTCAGGACCTGTAATCGAAACCGGTTTTAATGAATCCTGGTTTTCCTGGTAGAAGCTGTAACCGAAGAATCCGATTGCATTCTGATCTCCTACGACAGATGAAACAACCTGGTTGGTATCCTGGATCAGCTGACCCTGAACACCTTCTTCATCCATTACTTCTTCGTTAAAGAAGTCGTGTGTACCGTGTGACTGGTCCGGTCCATATGCAGTAATCGGCTCTTCAGGGAAGTCTTCGCGAACGTCAGACCAATTCTCAGCTTCTCCTGAGTAAATCATTTTGAGTTCGTCGAATGTTAAATCTTCTACAAAGTCGTTAGCCGGGTTAACTGCAACAGTCAAACCGTCAGTAGCTACTAGGAATTCTGTCCATTCAATGCCGCCGTCTTCAAGAGCATCGATTTCTTCTTGCTGGATACCACGTGATGCGTTAGCAAATTGTGCAGTGCCCTCGATCAGTGCACTGAAACCTGAACCGGTACCGTTACCGCCGAGTTCAACAGCAACACCGTGGTCAGCGTTAAAGTCTTCAACTAAAAGATTAAGTATAGGGAATACCGTAGATGAACCTTCACCGGCAATCTGGTCGTCATCTTCGTTTACATTACCTGTAACGTCTGCAGATGACCCCGATTCTGAACTTGCATCTTCAGTATTTTCTTCGTCTGTGCTTTCTTCAGTACCTTCTTCGGTTGAAGCATCTTCGCTGCCAGTATCTTCTTCTGATCCTGAATCAGAACAAGCCGCCAGAATGAACATTAAGCTCATTAACAGCGCAGCAAGAAATAAATTCTTCTTCATAGCTAAAATTCCTCCAGTTAATTGTCTAGTAATTTATCTTACATACTTATTCTAGCGGACCATTGTAAATGTAAAATTAATGAATTGTTAAGTTTATGTAAATATGAAAAAAAGACCTTAATCCGGGGATTAAGGTCTTAAAAATAATCAATATTGTCCATATTCCAGCTGCGAATAAAAGTCAGAAGCATCATAATTATACAGCGATTCTTCCGCTTGTCCGTAATAAATTTCATAATATTTCTGTATAACATCCTGGCCCATGAACTGAGCCGGGAAAAACGGCACTGTACTCGGCATAGTCGGGAAGATGATGGAGAATGCCATATCCGGATTATCATAAGGCGCATATCCGAGATAAGTCTGATTTAAAACAGGATCTCCGTCTCTGAAGCTCTCGGCTGTACCTGTTTTCCCAGCAGCTTTCGGTTCAAGTTCATGGTAGGCGTCCCACCCCGTTCCGTACATATCTCTCGCCTGATCGTGGGTGTTAAACACATCGTAGAAGCCCGCCTGGATTTGAGACAGTTCACTGTCTGAAATCGGAATGGTATTCAGAACGTTAGTGCCGTATGAATTTAATACGGGTCCTTTGTCATTGGCATCACTTCCGCGAATCTCTTTTGCGAGATGCTGCTGCACGCGTTTGCCGTCTGCTGCAAATGTCGACATATACTGTGACAGCTGCAGAGCTGAATACGTGTCATACTGGCCGATACTTAAGTACAGATAGTTCATCGGGTTCGTCAGCTGCGGTGCCAGACCCCGAGCTTCGTTCGGCAGGTCAATGCCTGTCGACACACCGAGGCCGAACTGGTTCAATCCGTTCCTGAGCGCGTAGCCGGCTGTGGTTACATCGGTCGGCAGCGGCATGTTCGCACTGTACTCCTCGCCCATAATCGCGAGGGCGATTTTAAACATGTAAGTGTTCGATGAAACCATAAGCGCCCGCTGGTCATCGACCGGTACCTGATCATTCCGGTTAAAGAAGGAACTTACAGTATCTGTGCCGGAAAATGTCATCGGCTCGTCAATCAGTGTTTCTCCGACTTCGAGAACATCCTCCTGGTAGCCTGTAGCAACAGTGGCCCCCTTGACGGATGAACCGGGCACATATGTTGCAGTCAGCGTACCGTAATCGTAATCAACGATATCACCATCTTCATTAATATGTTTTCCGACCATGGCGAGAATATCTCCATTATTCGGATCCTGGACGACCAGCTGTACGGTATCGATATATTCCGGAATAATAGTATAGTCGATATCACCGCTGTTTTCGTCCATCGCAACAATTTCTTCAGCCAGTTCCCTGATTCCTGTTAAATGATGTTCTGCGATTTTTTCAAGTTCGAGCTGCAGCTCAATATCTATAGTCAGATACAAGTCGTCTCCGGCTTTCCCTTCTTTAATCGTTTCCTCACCGGTCACTCTGCCGGACTTATCCGTCGTATATTTCACCTGCGGTTTTTTACCGCGGAGAACGTCTTCGTACTGGAACTCAAGATAGGATTTTCCTACTCTGTCGTTGCGCGAGTAACCGAGCGCCTGGTAATATTCAACGAGTTCTCTCGGCAGTCCTTCATCGTTCGTCGATACTTCACCGAGCACTGTACGAAGTGCCGAATCGTAAGGATAGTCGCGCTGCCAGTCGAGGCCGGTCGAAATCCCTGTCAGCTGATCCAAGTCTTCATTAACTTTGGCGAACTCTTCTTCAGTAACATCTTCACTCTTAATAATTACAGGATTAAGTTCACTTGCTGATACCATTTCTACATATACAGCAATAATATTTAAATCTTCGTCACTTAACACCGAATCTGCAAATTCTTCATCGATAATGTTATAAGCATCTTCATTAAAATCATTCTGGGAAATCCCGCCGTTTTCAAGCAGTGTAACCTGCTCAGGCATTATTGCCGACAGCTCTTTCGGATAATTGTTAATAATGTAATCCTGTTTATCGCGCAGCGATAAACTTTCAGTATCCATATCGATATATGTACTGAGTGTTTTTGCAACGTCCATTATTTCGAAATTTGACATATTTCTGTGTCTGGTAAAATAAACAGCCTTCTCGGCAGTATTGCCGACAAGAAGATTGCCGTTTCGATCGTAAATCTCCCCGCGCGGCACACTCTGATTAATTTCTACATACTGCGCATTTTCAACCTGTTCCTGATATGTATCACCGAGAACAATCTGCAGGTAGCCGAGACGTATAATAAGAATTAAAAATAATATAAAAATTATCAGCATAATAATATTTATACGCGACTTCAGCACCTGTTTATTTATAGCATCCAAGCTTTTAATTTTTGCCCGTTTCAACCTGCATCAAACCCTTTTATAAAGTCCACATCATTTTAACATATTTTAGTGCCGGTATACTAAAATAAAAAAAGACGGGATACATCCCCGTCTTTCAATGCTGTATTATTTAGCAGCCTGATATAATTCGTTAACTTTGTCCCAGTTTACTACATTCCAAATCGCACTTAAATATTCAGGGCGTTTGTTTTGGTATTTAAGGTAGTAAGCATGCTCCCAAACGTCGACACCGAATACTGGAGTTTTACCTTCAGACACAGGGTTGTCCTGGTTTGGAGTACTTGTAATTTCTAATTTACCATTGTTAACTACAAGCCATGCCCAGCCTGAACCGAAACGGCCAGCTGCTGCTGCTTCAAATTCTTCTTTAAATTTGTCAACTGATCCGAAAGCAGATTCAATTGCTTCTTTTAATTCACCTGATAATTCTTTTTTCTCTGGAGAAAGCAGTTCCCAGAAGATTGAGTGGTTAAGGTGTCCCCCACCGTTGTTACGTACCGCAGTCTTGATGTTTTCTGGTACAGCGTCTAGGTTTTTAACAATTTCTTCGATCGATTTAGACTCGAGATCAGTACCTTTAACTGCGTCGTTTAATTTTGTTACATAAGTGTTATGGTGCTTAGTGTGGTGAATCTCCATCGTTTCTTTGTCGATATGAGGTTCTAAAGCATCATAAGCATATGGTAATTTTGGTAATTCAAAAGCCATAATTAAAAATCTCCCTTCAAAATTGTTTACATCCTAAATATAGCAATTTGATGTTAAAATAACAATTAGATTGCTTAAGGTTTTTTTAAATAAGACTAAGGTCTTATTATTACACGCATTAAGGATGAGAGAATGAAATATTTTAACTTTATTAAACGCCTGGTTACATTTAAAAAGTATCCTCTATTTCGTACTGTACCCTTCAGGTACCTGCTGTTAAACATGCTGCTCGTGTCGATTTTTATCTCTCTGCCGTTTATTACGTCGCTGCTTGCTACGGTAAATACTTTCGGGCATCTGTCGGAAATAGGCGATGAAATTCCCGAATTTCAAATTGAAGGCGGTGAATATCAGGGAGAAGAAAAGCAGCTCAGCTTAAATGAACATCAAATTCTGTTTACACCGGATATTACACGTGATGAAAGTGATACACTCGATGAAGCTGTACTGTTTGCCTTTCTCCGGGATGGTATATACATAAGCGAAATTCAAAACGGCACTTTCAGCTACAGTTTTATAGGTGATATTACAGATAATGAATCGCTGGAACAGTTTGTATCCAGTCAGATGTCGAGTTTATACTTCTATATATTTATCTACATTACTCTATATATTGTGGTCATTTATTTCTTTATCTTTACGCTGATGCTGTTTCTGTCGCTGCTGTTAAGTTTTATCGCAAACTTCGCCGGCAGAAAAACAGATTATATGAACTGGTTTAAAATCGGTTCCTATATAATGATGATTCTTGCTCTGCCGATCGGTCTTTTTGCTGTCTTTACGGAAAACTTCTACTGGATTATACTAATAATCACTCTGATACCGTATATTTATTACTTTAAAAAGCTGCCGAAGCAAAAGAAAACGCATTCGTAATGCAAGATGGTTACATTTGTCTCGGTTTTTTATTATAATAAGATTATAAAATAGAAAGAATTTTAGATTAGGGGCTTGTATATGTCTGGAATTACACATCGTACACAAACTAGAAAAGTTAAAGTTGGCGATCTTACTATCGGCGGAGCCGATGAAATTATCATTCAAAGTATGACAACAACGAAAACACATGATGTTGAAGCTACTGTTGCTCAAATTAACGAGCTTGAAGAAGCAGGTTGTCAGATCGTTCGCGTTGCATGTCCAAAAGAAGAAGATGCGCTCGCTATCGCAGAGATTAAAAAGCGTATTAATATACCGCTTGTTGTCGATATTCATTTCGACTATAAACTGGCATTAATTGCAGTAGAAGGCGGCGCGGATAAAATCCGTATCAACCCGGGTAACATCGGACGCCGTGAAAAAGTGGAAGAAGTCGTAAAAGCCTGTAAGGCTAAAGGCATTCCAATCCGTATCGGTGTTAACGCAGGAAGTCTTGAACGCCATATTATTAAAAAATACGGCTACCCTACTGCGGACGGCATGGTTGAAAGTGCCTTGCACCACATTAAAATATTAGAAGACCTCGATTTTCATGATATTATCGTTTCCATGAAAGCATCAGACGTTAATCTTGCTGTAGAAGCTTACGAAAAAGCAGCTGAAGCATTCGATTATCCGCTCCACATCGGTATTACCGAAAGCGGAACGCTGTTTGCGGGAACTGTTAAGAGTGCTGCAGGTCTCGGTACTATTATTTCTAAAGGTATCGGAAATACAATGCGTATTTCCTTATCTGCAGATCCAGTTGAAGAGATTAAAGTATGTAAAGAGCTGCTGAAAACTTTCGGTCTCGCAAGTAACGCAGCAACATTGATTGCCTGCCCGACTTGCGGACGTATTGAAATTGATTTGATTTCAATCGCAAATGAAATGGAAGAATATATTTCACATGTAAAAGCACCGCTTAAAGTTGCTGTACTCGGCTGTGCGGTAAACGGTCCGGGTGAAGCGCGCGAAGCTGATATCGGTATAGCCGGTGCCCGCGGTGAAGGATTGCTCTTCATGCACGGTAAAACGGTACGTAAAGTGCCGGAGGAAACTATGGTCGACGAACTGAAGAAAGAAATCGACATTATGGCTGAAGCTTACCACGAGAAAAAACGTCTTGAAAAAGAAGAAGCCGAAGCTGAAGTTAAATAATATTTTAAACCCGCTGCGATATGCAGCGGGATTTTTTGTCTTTGCTATTTTTGAGATATGAATATATAGTAAATACCGAATTTAATTTATTACAATAAAAGTCAGGTGCAGTTTTATGAAAAAAGTTTTGAACATAATATTTTTGACCGTTATCGGTCTGATACTAATGACGGTTCTCGGTTTCTGGTTTACAGATACAAGCATACGTCCATCGATTATCGTACTTTTGGTTGTTATACTTGCGGTTTCAGTACTTGTTAAGAATAGACTGAACCGGGAAACTGAAAAATGAGTGGGTCCAGTTTATGGGGTCCAGTTTAGCGTGCTCATCGGGCCACTGTGAAAGTGACAATGGCACAGTAGAAGGTCCAGCGCGCCACTGTGACAATCACAATGGCACGATAGTCACTTAAAAAACAAAAAACCAGTCCGCAACTCCTCAAAAAGAGCCGCGGACTGGTTTATTTTTATCTATCTTACCGGCATGCTTCACACAGGCCGTATAGTTCTACTTTGTGGCTGTTGATTTTCACGCCGTTCAATTCTTTTTCCCAAGTTTCTACCGGACAGTAGTGAACGACTTTTGTTTCACCGCAGCGTTCGCATATAAAATGATGATGGTGGTGATCAGTACAGGAAATCTTATACTGCATTTCTCCGCCAAAGGTTGTCTGCTCAAGTACATTGATATCTTTCAGCGTATGAAGATTCCGGTATATCGTATCGTAACTGATTCCGGGATATTCCTTATTCATCATTTCCTGAATTTCCTTGGCAGATAAGTACCGTTCGTCTTCCATGAACAGTTCTATCATGCGCAGACGTTTTTTAGTTACTTTAAACTTAGCTTCTTTAAGCATTTCTTTGTAATCAACTAGTTCTTTGTGCATTCCTAACAACTCCTACACGATTTAATATCAGCGTACATAATAAGATAGCGATAGAGACAAGTACTATCGTCCCGCCAGGCGAGATATTCAAATGAAATCCAAGGAACAGCCCGGCTATTACCGAGATTTCTCCAAAAATTATGCTGAATATCATAAGCTGCTTGAAACTCGATGTGATTCTCATCGCACTTGCCACCGGCAGTGTCATCATGGCACTGACCAGCAGTATACCGACGATCCGCATCGAAGCGCTGATTACCAGGGCAACAAGTACGATAAATATAATGTGAATGTATTTGCTCAGCTTCATAACACCAGCGTATTCTTCATCAAACGAAATGAAGAACATTTCCTTGTAAAGAAAGAATACAAACAACACAACGATAGCACCGATAATTATAATTAAAATAAGATCATTAAAGCTGACGGCGCTTATACTTCCGAACAAATAACCGAATAAATCCTGGTTAAAGCCGTTGGCTAAAGACAGGAACAAAACGCTTAGTGCAATACCGAGACTCATTATTATCGGAATTGCAATTTCCGAATAGTGTTTATACAGTCCGCGCAGCTTCTCGATCCCGAGCGCACCTATAACGGAAAAAACGATACCGGAAATTACCGGATTAATGATAAAGTTAAAGACCGATGTTAAATAAACGCCAAAAGCGATGCCGCCGAGTGCCACATGACTGAGTGCATCTGCAATCAGCGACAGCCTTCTTACAACGATAAAAGTTCCGAGGAGCGGTGCAATCAGTCCGACAATCAGACCGCTTATAAATGAATATTTCATAAAATCATAATTTAATATTGCCTCTATCATTTACAGCACTCCCTCTGGTGATTGTGCGACACGAGCTGCAGCGGGAAACCGTAAATTTTGGACAGTTCTGCTTCACCAAGATTTTGAAATTCCTTATTCGTACCGTGAAAGTGCAGATGTTCGTTCAAGCATGCGACTTTGTCGGCATTGTCGACGACAACACCAATGTCATGAGTCACGAGCAGGATTGTTACCTTTTGTTCTTTTAATTTCAGAAGAACATTATAAAAATCTTTAACATGCTTGCTGTCGATTCCTTCCGTCGGTTCATCGAGCACTAAAATTGAAGGTTCATTAATTAAAGCTCGTGCGATAAACACCCGCTGAGCCTGCCCCCCGGACAGGTTTGATACGTTCTGATGTTTAATATGTTCAATATCAAGCAGCTTTAAAGTTTTATCCAGCTGTTTATTATCTTTTTTATTGAATCTTTTAAACAATCCCTTTTCCTTTGTCAGTCCGCTCAGCACCACTTCTTCTACAGTAGCGGGAAATCCCTTAGCATGAGCTGCCGCTTTTTGGGAAACGTAGCCGATTTCCTGCCAGGCATTAAAAGATTTGCGGCTCTTGCCGTTAATCAGTATATTGCCCTGCTGAAGCTTATAAACACCGAGGATTAATTTCAGCAGCGTGGATTTTCCAGAACCGTTCGGGCCAACAATAGCCAAAAATTCTCCCTGGTTAATCGAAAAGGATATATGCTGGAGAGCCGGTGTCGCCTCCAATTTATCTTTATATTCATATGTTACGTCTTTAATTTCAAATACAGGCACAGTCATTAACAAGACTCCTTTTATTTATCTCCTGATTTATTTTACAGTAATCGTTACGATTTGTAAATAGGAATGGTTACGAAAAAGGAGCACCTGCAAGAGGTGCTCCTTGAATTATATTATTCTAATTCCGATACTGCCGGATTAATTTTTACTAATAAACCCGGATCGAATTCTCCTGATTTGATCATATCTATTTCGTGTTTATACGGTGCGACACGATTTTTCTTATCCGGACCGACAAATGGAGTTTCTAATATTTTTGGTACGTCAGTGAACTCCGGATGATTAATAATATAAGTCAGTGCATCAAATCCGATATGACCGAAACCGAAGTTTTCATGTCTGTCTTTATGAGCACCGGCAGGATTTTTAGAGTCGTTCATATGAAGAATTTTAATGCGGTCAATACCGACAATTTTATCAAACTCATTTAAAACGCCGTCAAAATCGTTTTTAATATCATAGCCTGCATCGTGAACGTGACAAGTATCAAATGTTACACTTAAGCGTTCATTATTTGTCACACCGTCCATAATATGTGCGATTTCTTCAAATGTACTGCCGATTTCGGAACCTTTGCCAGCCATTGTTTCAAGGGCAATCTGCACATCGTTGTCATTCGACAGAACTTCATTAAGTCCTTTAACAATTTGCCTGATCCCCGCTTCACTCCCGGCACCGACATGGGCACCTGGATGAAGTACAATCTGTTTTGCACCGAGTGCTTCAGTACGGACGATTTCTTCCTGTAAAAATTCAACGCCTAAATTAAAGACATGATCTTTTTCAGTATTTGCGATATTAATAATGTAAGGAGCGTGCACGACGAAATTTTCAATGCCGAGTTCCGCCATGGCTTTCTGCCCGTTTTCGATATTCAGATCTTCAATTTTTTTACGGCGTGTATTTTGCGGTGCACCGGTATAAATCATAAATGTAGATGCACCATAACCTGCTGCAGTAGTTACCGACTCTTCCAGCATTTTCTTACCGCTCATCGAAACATGTGATCCCAATAGCATTTACATCAACCTACTTATTATCTTTTTTATTTCTCTTCTTCTCGTTGCGTGATTTTGCTTTTGCATAGCGTCTTCTTTCCTGGCGCTCAAGTTCTTCTTTCTGGAACTTAATTTTCTTTTTATAGCCCGGTTTTACTTTTTTAGGGCTGCGTACTTTGTAATTTTGTGTTTTATTCGTCTTACTGCGTGTATTTCTCGCTGCGCGCTGCGTGCGGTCTTTAATTTCTTTCAATTCACCACCGCGGATATCTTCATGATTGAAAACATATCCTTTACCTTCAAGTGCATCAATTTCGTTTTGTTCACTCGGTTCGTAAAGTGTAATTGCAACACCGCTGTACTGTCCTCTGCCGACACGGCCTACTCTGTGTGTAAAGAATTCTATCTGCTTTGGAATATCGTAATTAATGACATGGGACGCACCGTCAAAATCAAGTCCTCTTGCTGCAAGGTCGCTTGCAACAACCCAGTGATAATCAAGATTCTCGATTTTTTTAATTTCCTGCGTCCGTTCACGCGGTTTTAAACCGCCATGGAATAATCCCACATTAATGCCGGCTTCTTTTAAGTAAGCAAATAATTCATCGGCACGTTCCCTTGAATTGGCAAAAATTAAACCGATATACGGCGTAATATTTTTAGTCAGTTCAAGTGTTTTCTCTAATCTGCTCGATCCTTTGACAGGCACGAGACTGTAATGGATAGATGCTTTATTAAGCGGCGTATCAATTACGATAATTTCCGTTTCGCCAATATATTTTTCCATAAAATGTTTTAACGGGTCAGGGATAGTGGCAGAAAATACCAGGAACTGGCTTGAAGTCGAAATACGGTTGGAAATATAGTCGACATCTCCCATAAAACCGAGATCGACCATTAAATCGGCTTCATCGATAACGACAGATTTCGCTGCATGAATATCAAGCGCCTGATTATCGATTAAATCCTTGATTCTTGTCGGCGTACCGATTACAAGCTGCGGATTTTGACGTGCACGCTCTTCATCGCGTTTCATTTCCGTGCCGCCGATAAATGCCCGCGCACTTATATCTTCATATGATTCGAGAACTTTTTTAGCCATATTCTCAAGCTGCTTGGCAAGTTCTCTCGTCGGCGCCAGGATTATAACCTGCGGTGTTTTCTCTTCCGCGTCGATATTGTAAATAAGCGGCAGTAAAAAAGCATGGCTTTTCCCGCTGCCTGTTGCTGACTGTGCAACGACATTGCTGCCTTTTAATATACGGGGGATTACGCGTTCCTGCACCATCGTCGGATGTGTAAATCCTACTCGCTCTATTGCACTGAGCATTTGTTTGTTAAATTCAAATCTTTTAAATGCATTTGACATATATGTCACCTGTCCCTTTCAAACTCCTTATCAATTATAACTAAAAATGCATATTTACGCTATAATAATCGTTCAGTCATTTGGATGATTTGAATATCAGCAAAAAGTAAGTATAATCAGATGTAAGGAGGAGTTCAACTTATGGATATTATTAAAATCTCACCGCGCGGTTACTGTTACGGCGTTGTTGACGCAATGGTGATTGCGCGCAATGCTTCGCTTGACCAGTCGCTGCCGCGTCCTATATATATTTTAGGTATGATTGTACACAATAAGCATGTGACGGATGCATTTGAAGAAGAAGGCATTATCACACTAGACGGACCGAACCGTCTTGAAATCCTCGAACAGATCGAAAGCGGTACTGTTATCTTTACAGCACACGGTGTTTCGCCGCAGGTAAAAGCACGTGCTAAAGAGAAAGGACTCGTATGCATCGATGCTACATGTCCTGATGTAGAGTTTACACACGATCTGATTCGAGAGAAAACTGCGGATGATTACGATGTTATATATATCGGTAAAAAAGATCACCCCGAACCGGAAGGCGCTGTCGGTGTCGCACCGGATCACGTTCACTTAATCGAAACTCCAGAAGATGTTGCGGCTCTGCCGGACTATCTTTCAGACAAGAAATTAATCGTGACGAACCAGACGACGATGAGCCAGTGGGATGTCAGCCATCTTATGGATGATCTTAAAGTCAGATATCCGCACATTGAAGTGCACAAGGAAATCTGTCTTGCAACACAGGTCAGACAGGAAGCTGTTGCCGAGCAGGCCGGAGAAGCTGATTTACTCATCGTAGTTGGAGATCCAAAGAGTAATAACTCCAACCGTCTTGCTCAGGTTTCTAAAGAAATTGCGCACACTAACGCCTACCGCATCAGTTCATTAAATGAACTTAAAAACGAATGGCTGGAAGGTGTGGAGAAAGTTGCAATTACAGCAGGCGCCTCTACTCCGACACCGATTGTAAAAGAAGTCATCGACTATATTAAAAATTATAATATTGAAGCTCAGGCTGCACCGCAATCAGCAGTGCCGATGACTAAGATTTTACCAAAAATCAAAAAACCAACACCTGTTAAAGTGATGGAATAAAAGATAAAAAGCTGCGGAATCTGAATATCCAGATTCCGCAGCTTTTTTCATCATTTATTCAAATGGGTTTGTTGATACTTTTGAAGCCTGTACCGGCACATCAATCTGCTCATCGATCAGCGCAGCAAGATATTTAGTCATTAAGACTTCAATATAATGGCCGGCATCGATAATATTCTGACCGCGGTCTTTTGCATCATAAGCCTCATGATACTTAACGTCGCCGGTGATCAGCACATTTGCGCCGCTGCGAAATACGGCCTCGCTGTAACTCATTCCTGCTCCGCCGATTACAGCGACGGTATTGATAATACTGTCGTCTGCTTTCACGATATTAACCGGCTTAAGCCCGGTTTTCTTTTCTATCAGCTTGACGAGAGCTTCAAGCGTATCTCCGTACTTAAATTTAACGCCAAGTCCGGTATCGGCCTTTCTGTCGAGACTGTATATATCATACGCAGGTTCCTCATACGGATGATATTTTCTGACTGCATCAATAACAGCTCCCTGCTCCCTGCCGTCAAAAATGCATTCTATAACATACTCATCCACATGTTCCAGTTTTCCTGCTTCCCCGATGGTTGGATTGGCCCGGTCTTCAGGTCTGAACTGGCCGCGAACTTTATATTCATAACTGACTTCCGTATAATCCCCCATATCACCCACCGGTGCATTTTTTAAGAGATTTTCTTTGAATTCTTCTTTATTTCCCGTGTTGATATTCACTCTGAGTTTTTTAAAGTTCCCTTTTTGAGGCAGAAGAATTTCTGTTTCAGGATAACCGAGTTCCGACGCTATCATATGACTGACGCCATTTTTCTGATGGTCGAGGTTTGTGTGCATCGCAATCAGATTAATATCATTTTTAATTAATTTACGGATAACAGCACCGGGTCCTTCGTTCACCACTTTTGAAATCTCAGGGAAAATTAAAGGATGATGACTGATAATAACATTGGCATTCTGCATAACAGCTTCATCCACAGTACCGGCGCTGCAGTCGAGCGCAGTAATGATACCTGTAACAGTATCGTTCTCGTTACCTACCAGCAACCCAGTATTATCCCAGTTTTCACTATCTGAAAATGGGGCAATTTCATCCAGCTTTTTTAAAAGATCACTTATCTTTAACATTCTCCAGCACCTCATCGACATATTTAAGATTAGATTCAAGTCTCACAACTTTATCTATATTCTTTTCCCTATCGTTGATACCATTTAATATTTTTTCTATATGGCTCTTTTCACGTTCCAGCTGTGCGATAAACACCGGTTCCCGTTTTTCAATATTTACAGGACCAAAACGCAGTTCCGCTTCACTGTATTCAACCGTTTCTTCGGCATAATCAAAGACAATAATATCGTAAAAATGAGGACCGTCTTTTAATTGCAGCTCGTCTGTAATTTTATAATTATGTTCAGCCATTATTTTTCGAATCGGGTATGGATAAGTATTTGCCTGCACAATAAAGCGGGGTGTACCCTGGACGAACTTCATCCCTGTTTCAATAATATTCGCTATTAACGGCCCACCCATGCCGCAAATTGTAATTGTATCTGCATCATCCATGCTGCGGAGTACAGATAAACCGTCCCCAAGGCGTATTTTTATGACATCGGATAATTGATTCTGCTGGACATTTTTAACAGAAGAATCATAAGGTCCTCTTGCGATTTCTCCGCATATGGCTGTCTTAATAATCTTTTCGTTTACAGCATATATCGGTAAGTATGCATGATCCGATCCGATATCAACAAGTGCATCTCCAACGATATAATCCGATACTGTTTTAAGTCTTCGATTTAACATATACTCACTCCTGTATTAAAAAAAAGACCCCCATCATTGAGAGTCTTTTTTATAAAAAATTATTGTTCAGAGAAAAACTGGTATAAAGCTGTAAGCTCTTCATCTGCAATCTGATCAGCTGAGAATGCAGGCATAGAACCTTGACCTTCACGTACAGTTGTCGTGAAGTCTTCCTCAGCAAGACTAGTTCCAGCTAATGCAGGTCCCATTCCGCCGCTGAAGTCCTGACCGTGACATGAAGCACAGTTATCACGAGCGATACCTTCTGCATCCACGTCACCGCTTGAAGCTTCATCTCCGCCTGATTCCTCAGAACCTTCAGATCCTTCTTCTGTTGCAACGTCTTCCTCGCCATCATCAGTTGAACCTAATCCAGAAAGTAAGAATACAAGTCCGATTCCTAAGAAAATAATCAGTAAGAATGGAACTATAGGATTTTTATTCATAATGTTACCCCCTCATCTGTTATTCATGTTATCTCATATATAATTGTATCTCAAATTGTGTCAAAGTCAAAACAATTTTGAGAAAATTTTACACTGTTAATCCATAAAGTCTTTTAATTTCTTGCTTCTCGATGGATGTCTCAGTTTACGAAGGGCTTTCGCTTCAATCTGTCTGATGCGTTCGCGGGTAACACCGAATACTTTCCCTACTTCTTCCAGTGTGCGTGTACGGCCGTCGTCGAGACCAAAACGGAGACGGAGAACATTTTCTTCACGATCCGTTAAAGTATCGAGCACATCTTCAAGCTGTTCTTTTAACAGCTCATAAGCTGCGTGATCCGACGGACTCTGTGCTTCCTGGTCTTCGATAAAGTCCCCGAGGTGGCTGTCATCTTCTTCACCGATAGGTGTTTCAAGTGATACAGGCTCCTGGGCAATTTTAAGAATTTCACGTACTTTTTCAGCAGGCAGATCCATTTCCTCGCCGATTTCTTCCGGAATCGGTTCGCGGCCTAAGTCCTGCAGCAGCTGACGCTGTATGCGAATCAGTTTGTTAATCGTTTCGACCATGTGCACAGGAATACGGATTGTTCTCGCCTGGTCGGCAATAGCGCGTGTAATCGCCTGACGAATCCACCATGTTGCGTAAGTCGAGAATTTAAAACCTTTAGTAAAGTCGAATTTTTCTACCGCTTTAATCAGACCCATATTACCTTCCTGAATTAAATCGAGGAAGAGCATACCGCGCCCGACATAACGTTTTGCAATACTTACAACAAGACGGAGGTTCGCTTCTGCCAGACGGCTTCTCGCGATGTCATCGCCCTGTTCGATGCGTTTAGCCAGTTCGACCTCTTCAGCAGCTGTCAGTAAATCAACGCGCCCAATCTCTTTAAGATACATACGGACAGGGTCGTTAATTTTAACACCCGGAGGTGCACTCATATCTGAGAGGTCGAGTTTTTCATCTGTATCAGCCGAATCTTTTTCATTAATCATCTGAATTTCATTTTCGTTCAATTCTTCGAAAAATTCGTCCATCGCATCAGAATCCAATTCAAAGTTCGCTAATTTATCGGCAACTTCCTCATGGGACAGCTGGCCATCTTTTTTACCTTTTTCAAGCAGGTATGCCTTTGCCTGTTCGACAGTTGTGAAATCAATTTCTTTAGTGTCAGCTGTAATTGCTTTTTTCTTCGCCATACTGTGCCTCCTAGTTATCAAAAAACTACATTTTGTAAATCCGGTTAAGCTCAATCAGTTCTTGAGTCAGCTTAATTTGCAGTTCTATATCGTTTTCCCGTTCCGCAATTTCAAGCCTGCGGTTTAATTCCTGCTTTTCGTTTTCACTATTTCTTATACCACTTAAATCTTCCAGATAATCATTTATTTCACTATGTGAGACATCTTCATGAATCGACATGCCGTCGAGTTCTATCAGTGTGTCCGTCAGTGCAGGATCAAGATAATTAAGGGCAAGAGAAAGATCGAAAACTGTATGCACCTCAAAATAAGCACAAAGTCCTCTTATTATATCATAATAAGGCCCGTAAGTTAAGACATTCTCATCGAGTGTTTCCCTGTATTCCAGCAGGAATTCGCGGTTTGTCATCATAATTCTCGTGACGTAACGCTCTTTTTTCTGGCGCAGCGATAATTGCTGTTCTACAGGTCCGGGTACGGCGTAATCGGACTTTTGCCGGACTGGTGCCGGAATTTGTCCGGACAGCGCATGCTTATCCACTCCGAAAATAGAGCTGATTGCTGCAACCAGCCGTTCTGCTGTTAAAGAATCTGTGATATATTTCATATCATTTGCCAGAAGAGTTAAATTCTGCGTAAATTTCATATCGTTTTCTTTCGCTTCATGGCGCAGAACTTCTGCTTTAAAGTGCAGATAATGCTGCTGCTCATCTGCGATAAACTGCTCAAACTTTTCTTTTCCGTACGTTTCTATATATTCATCAGGGTCCATTTTCTTAGGAATTTTCTGTACGTAAACATTCATCCCCCGCTTGAGAAGCGTGTCGCCGACTTTCAGAGTGGCGTTCTGTCCCGCAGAATCGCCGTCAAACATAATTGTGACATTCGAGGAGAGCCGTTCCAGCAGATTTAAATTTTCCTGGCTGAGCTCTGTTCCCATAGTCGCAACAATATGCTGCACTTTAGTCATTTTAACTTTCAGAACATCGAGATGGCCTTCCATTAAAATGATATTATCGAGCTTCCTGATATGTTTTCTTGCATCATTTAAGTTAAAGAACAGTTCCCTTTTTTTAAATATTTCAGTTTCAGGCGTATTTAAATATTTTGGCTCACTGCCGTCGATGCTTCTCGCTGTGTAGCCGACACGGTGACCCTGATGGTTCTTTATCGGAATCATAATCCGGCCGACAAAACGGTCGTAATACGAAAAGCTTTCCTCGTTTCTCGACAGCAGGCCTGCCTGATATGCCGTTTCTTCGTTATAGCCCTGTTCAAGCAGGGCATTTTTTGCAAAGTATGACATATTCGGCGCAAACCCTATTTTTTCAGAGCGGATAAGTTCCGTGCTGAAGCCGCGGTCGAGCAAATACTGCAGCGGTTTTTCACCTTCGCTCGTGTTCATAAGCAGGTGATGGTAAAGATCTGTCATATAGTCATGCATACGGATCAGCGTCATGTCGCTTTCTTTTACGCTGCTCGTTTCCGTATCTATTTTTATATTCAGCGGTTCTCCGAGTTTTGCAGCCGCTTCAGCGAATGACATATTCTCAATTTCCATCAGAAACTGGAATACGTTCCCTCCTTTTTTACAGCCGAAACAATGTGCAATCTGCTTGTCCGGACTGACGGAAAAGGACGGTGTTTTTTCATCGTGGAACGGACAGAGACCAACATAGTTGCGCCCTCGCCGTTCAAGTTTAATATAACTTGCAACTAACTCGGTAATGTCGGTCTCATCTTTTATTTTCGCTATGGTTTCCTCGGGTATTCTCAAATTATCACCCTCTAATATTACTCTCGCTGTCCACATATTTCATAATGGCATTCGCAGTTTCCTCGATTGCCTTATCCGAAACATCTATAACCGGACAGCCTATTTTGCCAATAATTTCATCGAAATAAACCAGTTCATCTTCAATGCGTGTGCTGTTTGCATACATCGCAGTATCTTTTAAGCCGAGCTGGCTTAAGCGCTCTTTGCGGATTTTATATAAAGTTTCCGGATTAATTCTGAGTGCCACACATTTCTTTGGATCGACATCGAACAATTCAGCCGGCGGCTTTACTTCCGGTACCAGCGGCACATTCATTACTTTGTATTTTTTCAATGCTAAAAATTGCGACAGCGGTGTTTTTGATGTTCTCGAAACACCAAGCAGAACGATATCCGCCTTGTCAAGACCGCTTGTGTCTTTGCCGTCATCGTATTTTACAGCAAATTCTATCGCTTCGATTTTTTTGAAATAATCTTCGTCGAGGCGGTGCACTCTGCCGGGCTCATTGTACGGCTCGAGTCCTGTAGCCTTCGCTATTTCATCCATCAGCGGGCCCATCACATCGATATAGGAAATATTTTCTTTATCGAGTTCCGCGGCCATGTATTTTCTTAAGTCAGGTGTAATTAAAGTATAGACGACTAAAGCATTTTTGCTTTTTGCTAAATCTATTACATCGTCGACGTCGTCCGGGCTGTCTACGTACGGATAACGGTCGATAACATTATCGGGCGCGTCGATTTTAAATTGTGACAGGGATGCTTTCGTAACGAGTTCGCCTGTTTCTCCGACCGAGTCTGATGCAACAATTATTTTAAAATTCGACATTGATTATTCACTCCATTAAATTTACAAATACTTTTGTAATATTGGTTTTTGTAATTCTGCCTATCACTTCAATTCTGCCGTTAACTTCTTTAACAACGGGCAGAGAATCAATCTGTCTGTCGATAATTTGTTTGGCCACATATAAAAGAAGATCATCCGGATAACACATCGTAATGTTGGGTCTCCGGGTCATCACTGCACTGACCGGCGTGTTTTCTGTATCTTTGAAACTCATCGTCCCTTTTAACAGATCTTTTCTTGAAATAACACCGGCAAGCGATTGTTCATCATCGATCACGTACAGCGTGCCCACATCTTCCAGGAACATTTTGACGATGGCATCATAAATACTGGTTCCGGTCGTAATTAAAATCGGCAGACTCTGAACATCGCGGACTAATATATTATTTACTTTAAGCGCGATAACATCATTCGTTTCTTTGCCGGTATAAAAATATCCGACACGGGGTCTTGCATCGAGAAAGCCGGACATCGTCAATATAGCCAGATCCGGACGTAAAGTTGCACGGGTCAGGGAGAGCTGTGCTGCAATTTTACTGCCCGTAATCGGCCCGTGCTGTTTAACTATGCTTAATATTTTTTCTTGGCGTTCATTCAGTTCCACGTTCTCACTCCCAACATATAATATTATATAATATTTGCCGGGATAAAGAAATATCATCGTACTTGCATTCATTCTGTTCTGATTATATAATAGCCGTAAGCGAGTTAAGGACGGTGTGAGCTTAACAATTTAAATGGCGCAATCATTAACTGACAAAAACAATTAATTTTATATATAAAAGCGAGTTTTCTTACTAAATTGGGTGGAACCGCGGGCAACGCTCGTCCCTGGATAGCATATTTCTGCTGTCCAGGGACTTTTTATATATAAATTAATAATAAAAAAGGAGCTGCATTAATAATGAACATGGACACAATTGTAAACCTGGCAAAAACAAGAGGTTTTGTTTTTCCGGGCAGTGAAATTTACGGCGGTCTTGCCAACACTTGGGATTACGGTCCGCTTGGTATTGAGCTGAAGAACAACGTTAAAGCGGCATGGTGGAAAAAATTCATCCAGGAGTCACCTTACAACGTGGGACTTGATGCTGCAATCTTAATGAACCCGAAAACCTGGGAAGCTTCAGGTCACTTAAATAACTTTAACGACCCGATGATCGACTGCAAACAGTGTAAATCGCGTCACCGTGCCGACAAACTGATTGAAGATGTTATGCAGAAAGAAGATGACACTTTCGTTGCGGACGGTTTATCATTTGAAGCAATGAAAGAAATCATCGATGATAAAAACATCGACTGCCCGACTTGCGGCGCTCACGACTATACTGATATCCGTCAGTTCAACTTAATGTTTAAAACATTCCAGGGTGTAACAGAAGGTTCGACTAACGAATTATTCCTTCGTCCTGAAACTGCACAGGGTATTTTTGTTAACTACAAAAATGTTCAGCGCACAATGCGTAAAAAACTGCCATTTGGTATCGGCCAGATTGGTAAATCATTCCGTAACGAAATCACACCGGGTAACTTTACGTTCAGAACACGTGAATTCGACCAGATGGAACTCGAGTTCTTCTGCAAACCGGGAACTGAAATGGAATGGCAGAGCTACTGGAAAGATTTCGCTGTTAACTGGCTGAAAGATTTAAACTTAAGCGAAGAAAGAACGCGTCTTAGAGAGCATGATGAAGATGAATTATCACACTACTCCAATGCAACAACTGATATTGAGTATAAATTCCCGTTCGGCTGGGGTGAACTCTGGGGTATTGCGAGCCGGACAGATTATGATCTCCGTCAGCACATGGAACATTCGAACGAAGATTTCAGATATCACGACCCTGAAACTAACGAGAAATATATTCCATACTGCATTGAGCCGTCACTCGGTCTTGACCGTATGACGCTTGCCTTCCTTACAGATGCTTATGATGAAGAAGAACTTGAATCAGGCGACTCACGCACAGTATTGCGTCTGCACCCTGCTCTTGCACCGTTTAAAGCGGCAGTCCTGCCTTTATCGAAAAAATTAAGCGCTGATGCTATGGAAGTCTACAGTCTTCTGGCAGCAGACTTTAATATTGAATTTGACGAGTCGCAGTCAATCGGTAAACGCTACCGCCGTCAGGATGAAATCGGTACGCCGTACTGTATTACATTCGACTTTGACTCAGCTGAAGATAAAAAAGTAACTGTAAGAGACCGCGATACGATGGAGCAGTCGCGTATTGCAATTGACGAACTTCACGATTTCCTGTCATCAAGAATCAAGTTTTAACTGATGCGGTGCCTCAATTTATTGGGGCACCCTTTTATACATATATTAAATTTTAAAGGAGAATCCTTATGTTCAGAACTACTCTGCTGCTTTCACTGGTGCTGATACTTGCTGCATGCGGCAGCGATGAAGTTGAGCCGATGTCCTACTACGGCAATACGCTCGAGGATTTTGAAGCTGTGAACCAGAATGATGAAACATTTACTTCTGAAGATATGGACGGGAAAGTCTGGCTCGCCAACCTTATTTTTACCGAGTGCGTCACAGTGTGCCCGCCGATGACACAAAATATGACCGAACTGACACAGGAACTTGCTGAAGAAAATATTGAAGATGTCGGCATCATCAGTTTTTCCGTAGACCCTGACACGGATACACCGGAAGTGCTGAGCGAATATATGAGCTGGTATAATCCTGCTGACAATATCGAGTGGCAGCTGCTTACAGGATATGACTTTGAATACCTGCGGGATTATGCCCTTAACAATTTCAAATCGATTGTAAAACTGCCTCAGGACGGCTCCAATCAGGTATTACACGGGACAGCAATATATTTAGTCGATGAAACCGGCAAGCTGATTAAAGACTACACGGGTGTTGATGCAGGAGATAATACATTCGAGACAGAAGAAATTGTCGAAGATGTTAAAACGTTGACTGGTAATTTAGATTAATAGTTTATTTTAAAAAGCACTTGATTTTGTAGTGCTTTTTATTTTGCGTATACATGAGACCTCGTCATGACTATGCAAGTTGCTATTCGTATACATGATACCTCGTCATGACTACGCAAATTGCTATTCGTATACATGAGACCTCGTCATGACTACGCAAATTGCTATTC
>X87_Garden_Dormouse__coassemble_59_pt1 | contig 28119 bp, 29 predicted proteins | sample X87_Garden_Dormouse__metabat2_low_PE_003 | metagenome-assembled genome bin X87_Garden_Dormouse | reverse complement strand
CACATGAAGATAAACTTGAAGCATACAGAAAATACTACCCTCATATTAATGAAGGCATGAAAAAATCGAACGGTCAGGGCTTCCCGAAGCAGGGCTTTGCCGAGGGACAGGATTATCGCAGTGTAATTAACGTTGGCGATCCTGATCTGATTATTGAGAAAATTCTTTATCAGCATGAATTATTTAATCATGACCGTTATATCGCCCAGCTGGATTTCGGCGGTGTGACACTGGATGATATTAAACGTAATATAGACATTATTGGCGAAAAGATACTGCCTGCCATTAAAAAATATACAAAACCACAGGGGGAACAATAATGAAAGCAGTAATCATCAGCGGTTCAGTCGTCGGGAGCAAAACGCGGAAAGCGACGACGGCACTCAGAGAAAAGGTTGAATCATTAAACGTTCACGAAGTTGAATATATCGACTTAAAAGATTACGATATGCCGTTCAGCGATGGCAGAAATTATTTGGACTACGGCGGTGCGACAACTGAAGCACTGACTAAAATAATGGAAGCGGATGTCGTATTTATCGGCACACCGATATTCCAGGCTTCCATACCGGGGCCTTTAAAAAACTTATTTGACTTGCTGCCGCCGGATGCTTTTCTGAATAAAACCATCGGCATGATTATTACTGCCGGCTCACTCAGACATTATCTGGTGGCGGAACAGCAGCTGAAACCGATTCTGTCATATATGAAAGCAAATATTGTTCCGGGATATGTATATATTCTGGATCAGGACTTCGGCTCAGAAGGAATCGAGAACGATGATATTCTGTTCAGGCTGGGTGCACTCGTGGATAATACATTTAATAATGCAGAAGCACACCAGGCGGTGCTTGAAAAATTTAACGATTCTTTCGGCTTTTAAATAAAAAACCTTTCAGGAACTTTGTCCTGAAAGGTTTTTTATCTGTCTTATCTGATTGATTTAAGTCCGTTAGCCCAGTTAACTGTAGTAGTAATTACAGCTTCAATAGTCGGATTGTGTATTTCAGCAGGTGCGAATTTAGACATTTCTTCAAAGTCAGTGAACAGGCTGAATGCACCGAAAGGTCCAACAGTTGCCACATTGAAGTTAGAAAGAATTTGACGCAGTGAAAGTGTTGCAGCAACACCTAAAGTTGAGCCGTAGCCAACGATTCCTGCTGATTTATTACCGAATTCAGGTCCGATGTAGTCAAGAAGGTTTTTCAGTGCCGGTGAAACAGCTTTGTTGTATTCAGGTGTAACAAAAATATAACCGTCAAGTGAATCAATTTTAGCTGACCAGTTATTGATTACATCAGAACCGTATTGTTTATTAGCCATTAACGGCGGTAAAGATTCTTTAAACAATGGTGCTTCGTAATCTTTAATATCTACGATTTCGAATTCAGCACCTGTATCTAATTTTTCAGCAAAGTCTTTAAGCCACTCTGCAACTTGTAAGTTAACGCGTGAGTCACGTGTACTTCCTGTAACAATACCAATTTTAGTCATTGTATAATTCCTCCGGAGTATTCATTTATTATTAAGTTACATTTTGTAACTGATTATTAATATACAGTATTTCGAATTGAAAATAAAGACTTTTGCTTAATCTTTTCAGTGAAATTGTCATGATTACGTTTCCATGGTAAATTTAAAGAGATTTCATACGACAGGAGCAATGACAATGGATATAGAAATTCAAAAAATCACGGGCCGTCCGTCTAATGGAAAAATTAAAATGAAGGCCGGCAAAAGTCTTGCAGTGCAAATACCGTATGAGCTCGCTGAAACTTTTTCCGATACGATGGAGAAGGCAGGTGCCCATGTATTTTCAGGCGGCCTTTTATATTATAAACGGCTGAATTTAAAAGTGCATATTGAATATTTGAGAAAATGGTACAATAGTCCATTGAAAACAGAAGATTTAATCCGGCAGTTTAATATTACAGACTCCGTATCAAGCCTGTCAAAGTTGAACCGGACTGAAATTCAGAAACTGGCTTATATCCATGCTCTGCTCAGCAATAATCAGCATATAGTTTTTATCGATCCATTTTTAAATACAGTTAATGATAACATTCATCTGTTTCATAAAATGAAAGACCAGCTTATTCAGCAGGAGAAATCGCTGTTGGTTGCATCGTCGAGACTGGAAGATGCCTTTATAGTTCAGCCGGATGTTATGAAATTAAGCGACCAGGGGCTCGAGACAGTTGAGACAACGGATAATACTGAAGATGACAGCTCTTCTAATGTGAGCAAAATTAAAGTGAAAGCACATGATAAAACGATTTTTGTCACTATAGAAGAGATTGAATATCTGGAAAGTCATGATGGTAAAGTATACATTAATCTCGGCTCGGAGAAATTTATAATGGAATCGACCCTGCAGGGGGCAGAAGAACAGCTCGAAGCTCACGGTTTTTACCGCTGCCACCGTTCTTATCTCGTTAATCTTCATAAAGTAAAAGAAATTATTACATGGTCTAAAAACACTTATTCTGTCATTATCGATAATTCGGAAAAGTCCAGAATCCCGTTATCCCGAACTAAATTCAACGAAATACAGGATAAATTACTAAAATTATAAAAAGGTGACCTTATGAATCTATTTAAAATACGGGCGACGATATATAGAGATATTAGAGAATATTTTACAAACTATGCAGTTCTGACAGTCTTGCTCATGCCTCCGATTATGGCTTTGATGTACAGTACACCGGCACGCAATGTCAGAGAGGATTTGCCGGATGTAATGATATTTATACTCCTCGGGACAGCACTTGCTTCAATAGCAACCAATGTTCCCTTAATGTTATACGCCGAAGAAAATGAACATGGTTTATTGAAGCTTGTCACACATAATGTATCGGATTTAATGAATGGTATAGCAGGCAGAAGTATACTGGTGTTATTTGTTACTGCAGCAGTTACTGTTATCTCGCTCCTTATTGCAGGACAAGTAGATGTGCTCAGCTGGCCTCTTGTATCAGGATTAGGTATTGCAGCTTTAGTATTCCTGAATTTAGGATTAATTGCGGGACTGCTTGCTAAGCTGCAGTCTACTTCGACTGTTTACGGTGTGCTCGTCTTGTTTTTATTAGGAATGACACCTATTATTGAAACGTTTTTTCTGAATGACAGCCACCTGTTAATGAAACTGGCTGAATGGACTCCTGTATATCAATTAATGGCGATATATAATAACGCTGGTGTAATGCCCTACGTTATTATGCTGGTATGGTTGGGTTTGACGACCTTCTCAGTCTATTTAGCAGTGCTGAAACGTGCTGAAACATTGTAGTACAGTTCAGAGCTGTGCTGTACATTTCGGAAATTTAACAGCCCGGCGGATAGATATAGTACACAGTTCAATATTTATTTCCTACAACTCACCGCGATTATATCGCGGTGTTTTTATTTTGAGTCTAAACTTTAGTTAAGAGAGCGGAAGCAAAATAATTGGAGGTAATCATATGAGCATGATCCAGGTAAACGAACTTGAAAAGTCATTCGGCAGTGAACGCGCCCTGCGCGGTATTACATTTAATGTGGAAGCGGGACAGATTTTCGGGCTGCTTGGCCCGAGCGGTTCGGGGAAGACCACAACTATTAAAATTATGACAGGTGAATTTAAACCGTCGGGCGGAGAGGTGAATGTTAATAGCTACAACTATAAACAGTTCGCGAAAAATGATTATGTCAGCAGCCTTGGAATTTTATCTGATAAAAGTTCTTTGTATGAAAGACTGACAGTCAAAGATAATCTGGAGCTGTTCAGAAAACTGTACAATGCGCCGAAAGGGTCAGTTGAAAAAGTACTGAAAGATGTAGGACTCGAAAGTGAAATCGATAAAACTGTATCCAAGTTATCCAAAGGAATGAAGCAGAGAATTCTTTTATGTAAAGCGGTCATTCACAGACCGGCGATTTTATTTCTCGATGAGCCGACATCAGCACTCGATCCGACGACCACTGAAAAAATTCACGACATGCTTGAGGAGCTGCGTGATGACGGGACGACTATTTTACTCACGACACACAATATGGATGAGGCAACACGTCTATGTGATAAGGTCGCCTTTTTGTATCAGGGAATTATTCAGGATTCGGGGGCGCCATCTGACTTAAGACATAAATACAAACGCGAGGAAGTCCATATTACTTATAACGACGGCACGATGAAAACAGTGGAGAAAAAAGAGGAAAACAGACAGTTGCTTAATAATGTACTGTTCAGCGAAGAAGTTGCCGATGTCAGAACAGATTTCCCGACACTTGGAGAAGTGTTTAAAAAAGTAACTGGTAAGGAGCTAGTTTAAATGAATATGACAAGAGCGATGGCAATATTTGAAAAAGACCTGAAAGAATTTATGAAAAATATGATGCTGTTTACATCGGTGCTGATTCCAATACTGATGGCGGTGTTCTTTTCAAGAGTGGGAATCGGTGCAGGGGCAGAAGGCGAAATGCCGCCGGAAATACTTGGGATTCTTGCAGGAGTCGTCTTTTCTGCCGTAATGTTCAGTGCGGTTATGACGATGATTGCTGAAGAAAACGAAAAAGATACGTTAAGAGGACTGCTGCAGTCGCCGGCGACAATTATCGATATTATTCTCGGCAAGAGCATGGTTGTGACGCTGATGACAATAATATCACTCGTTGCTTCAATTATAATTATTGGACCGGAAAACTACTGGACTGTGGAAAATATAATCAGTCTCGTGCTGACAGGACTGTTTTTCCTGAATGTGGGAATAGGGCTTGGCCTCGTTGTAAAATCAGTTGCGACGACATCGGTATATATTATTCCGATTATGTTCATCTTCGGTTTTACACCGTATATTGAAATGCTGGTTACAGATCCGGACAGCACAGCGATCAAGATTGCAGAGTACTTTCCGATATATCAGCATATGTTTGTGCTTGAAGGCAGCGGCGGAGCAATGGAATTTATCATTCTGGCTGCCTGGGTCGCGGTGAGCTTCCTGCTCGTGCTGTGGGCATTTAATAAACGTAAAAATGATGAATAATATGTAAAGAGCACCGGAACCCTGCGGGTCCGGTGCTTTTTTAATGTATGGACGCCGCAGTTTTCGCAGCGGCGACACCCGGTAAAACCAGAACACCCTCAAGCTCACTCCTCATGCCAATCTTTAAAAATATCATCAATATTTACCTTTGTTATATGATAAAATAACACACATATATATTTCGAAAAAAATCTGGCAAAGGACTATGAACTATGCATTATGAAATCGCACCAGCAAAAATTAATTTAACTCTGGATACGCTGTATAAACGCGATGATGGTTATCACGAAGTCAGCATGGTGATGACAACTGTCGATTTAAACGACAATTTATCATTTGAAAAGCGCAGAGACAGAAAAATCATCATTGAATCCGATCATCAGTTCGTGCCGACTGACCGGCGCAATCTTGCCTATCAGGCGGCTCAGCTGATGATGCGCCGTTACAAAATTAAAACAGGCGTCACGATTAATATCGATAAACATATTCCAATTGCTGCAGGTCTTGCCGGCGGTTCTGCCGATGCTGCCGCGACGTTCAGGGGAATGAATGCGCTGTACAATCTCGGTGTCGGACTCGATGAGCTCGCGGCCTTATCATCAGAACTCGGTTCCGATATTCCTTTTTGTGTATACGGCGGCACTGCGCTCGCAACCGGACGCGGCGAGATTATCGAACGGCTGCCAAGACCGCCGCATGCATGGGTGGTGCTGGCAAAACCGTCTGTCAGTGTGTCTACAAAGACAATTTACGGCGCACTGAAACCTGGAAAGAATAAGCCGGCATCGGGGTTAATGAAAAAAGCAATTATAGACGGGGATTACGAACAAATACTCGGAACATTGAAAAATGACCTTGAAGAAGTAACGGTGAAAAAATATCCGCAGGTCAGAAAACTGCTCGGCAATATGAAAGAATCGGGCGCTGACGGTGCGCTGATGAGCGGCAGCGGGCCGACCGTGTTCGGCATCGTCAGAAAAGAACGCCAGTCTATTCATCTGTACAACGCAATGAAGGGGTGCTGCGCTGAAGTTTATCGAATTAGATTGCTGGGATAAGTATTAAAATCCGAACTTATATGGTAAAATCAATACCTATAATACGGTTTAGGAGTTAGACTATGAAATATAAACGCAGCGAACGGCTGGTCTACATGACCCAGCATTTAATTACGAATCCAAATAAATTGATACCCTTGACGACTTATGTCGATAAATTCAGCCAGGCTAAGTCTTCTATCAGTGAAGATATACGCATTATTAAAGATGTCCTCAATGCTGAGGGTCTAGGTGTGCTTCAAACGACGGCGGGCGCGAACGGCGGCGCGATGTTCATCCCTAAAATAAGTATAGAGCGTGCAGAGAATATTATCTCGGAATTTAAAACGGAACTCGAAGCGCGCGAGCGTCTTCTTCCGGGCGGCTACTTATACATGTCGGATATTATGGGCGATCCGAAGATGATGAATGATATCGGTGATTTGATTGCGACGATGTACGGTGAACTGGAAATTGATTCAGTCGTCACAATTGCGACAAAAGGAATTTCGCTCGCCAATGCTGTGGCGCGCAAACTGAATGTGCCGGTGGCCGTTATCCGTAAAGATAACAAAGTGACGGAAGGCTCCACAGTTTCGATAAACTACGTTTCCGGCTCAACGCGTAAAATTGAGACGATGGTGCTGTCAAAACGCACTCTTAAAGAAGGCTCCAACGTTCTTGTAGTGGATGATTTTCTCCGCGCCGGCGGTTCGATTACCGGTGTGACGAATCTGATGGAGGAATTCAACGCGACAGTGGTCGGTGTCAGCGTGCTGGTTGAAGCAAAAGAAGTTGCGAACCGCAGATTTAACGATTACACATCACTGCTTAAGGTATCGGAAATTGATGAATTTAACGAATCATTTGTAGTTGAAGAAGGAAACTGTTTAGATTACATTACAGGCAAGTAGATTTATTTTAAATTACGGAGGATGATTAAGATGCAGCCATTTAATTCTGACAAAGCACCAGCAGCAGTAGGACCATACAGCCACGGAGTGAGAACGGGGAATTTATTCTATTCTTCAGGCCAGGTGCCGCTGACATTGAAAGGGAAGATTGTTTCAGACGATGTCGCTGAGCAGGCAAGGCAGGTTCTCGACAATATCGGAGCTGTACTGGAAGCGGCCGATCTCGACTACAGCAATATTGTAAAGACGACTATTTTTATCGCCGATATGAACGACTTTGGAGTGATTAACGAGGTTTACGCTAAGTACTTTACGGGTAAATTACCTGCAAGATCATGTGTAGAAGTTAGTCGTCTCCCATTAGATGCAAAAGTGGAGATCGAGGTCGTTGCATCTTTCGAGTAACTGTTGATTTGAGTGGGGTTCTAAGCTAGATAGGTTTTACACAGAAGATCTAAAACACAAATCTATGGAGGAACAGACACATGAAAATAACAGACGTAAGACTAAGAAAAGTCAACAATCAGGATACAAGAATGAAAGCTCTCGTTTCTGTAACATTTGATGAGTCATTTGTTATTCACGATTTACGTGTAATAGACGGTAATAACGGACTGTTCGTTGCGATGCCGAGTAAGCGTACGCCGGATGGAGAGTTCAGGGATATTGCCCACCCGATTAATTCCGGCATGCGTCAGCATGTACAGGAAGAGGTAATGCGTGTTTACGAGGAAACTGCTGACCCTGCTGAAGAAAAAGAGGAAAAGGCGAGTGAGCCGACTGTGGAATCAGACCCGGCTGATGATGAAGAAACACCGGAACACGTTGATGAAGAGACCGCCGCCGATTCAAACACTGCTAAAGAAGAAAACGTGAAAAATGAAGATTCTCCAAAAGTATCGGAAGATACTGCAGAAAATGATAAATAGACAGAGAAAGTCTAGGCCGGGCCGGTGTGGTCCGGCCTAAGTTTCGTCTTGAAAGATACCATGGACTGAAATATAATTAGAATATCGTATTATAATGGGGGTTAATTATGCAAACGAGAGTGATTATTGTTGCTGCAGGTGTCGGCAAGAGAATGAATTCAAAGAAACCGAAAGTATTGCATGAGGTCTGCGGAATTCCGATGATTACGAGAGTAATTAACACCGTGAAAACGGCGGGAATCAGTGATATCCGCGTCGTGTCAGGTTCAGGGCAGGATGCGGTTGCTGAAATTCTGCCGGAGGACGTTAAAATAACAGTCCAAAAAGAACAGCTCGGCACGGCACATGCTGTTAAGCAGACAGCACCGGAACTCAGCGAAGCTGAAGGCGAGACACTGATTATCTTCGGGGATACGCCGCTGATTTCCCCGGAAACGGTCAGAAATTTAATCGCTGACCATGAAAAAACGGGGCTGAAAGCAACAGTTTTATCAGCCTATGCAGATAATCCGACTAATTACGGCCGCGTGCTCCGTAAAGAAAACGGCACGGTCAAAGAGATACTGGAAGAAACTGAAATCACGCCTGAACAGGAAGAAATTAAAGAAGTCAGCGCAGGCGCTGCTGTTTTTAATAACCGTGAACTGTTTAAAGTGCTCGATAAAATTTCGAATGATAATCCTGAACAGGAGTATTATCTGTCTGATGCCATCGGTCTTTTGAGCAGTAAAGGTGCCCGCGTCGGTGCGTTTGTCACCCCGGATAAGAATGAAATTATTAATGTGGACAACCGTCTGCTTTTAGCACGTGCCTCAGAACTTTTAAGGCAGCGTATCAACGAGCGGCATTTGGAACAAGGTGTGACAATTATCGATCCTTCGAACACATACATCGATGAAAGTGTTAGAATTGGTATGGATACTATTATTTATCCTAACACTGTTATTAAAGGCGATACGGTAATCGGAGAAAATGCGATTATTTCGGCCAATTGTGAAATCAGCAACAGCGTAATCGGCGATAAGGCGGAAATTAAACATTCTGTAGTAACCGATGCAGAAGTCGGCAGCGGCACAACTGTCGGCCCATATGCGCAGCTGCGCCCGGGAGCAAAACTGGGAGAAGCTGTGAAGATTGGAAACTTTGTTGAAGTTAAGAAATCGGAGTTAAAAGACGGCGCGAAAGTATCGCACCTGAGCTATATCGGCGATGCGTTCATCGGCGAACGCGCAAATATCGGCTGCGGCGCGATTACTGTTAATTACGACGGGGTCAATAAGTTTAAAACGACCGTCGGAGCAGATGCTTTTATCGGCTGCAACACCAATCTTGTAGCGCCTGTATCGGTAGGAGAACGTTCTATTACAGCGGCAGGGTCGACGATTACGGACGATGTGCCTGATGACAGTTTGGCGATTGCACGAAATAAGCAGACGACAAAAGAAGGCTATTATAAAAAATAATACTTGGAGGATCAAAATGTTAGCTTCTAGTAATCAAAACAAAAATTCTAAGATGAAATTATTTACGTTGACAGGCAACGAACCATTAGCACGTGAAATTGCGGAACATATCGGTATCCCGCTTGGTAAATGTACTGTAAACCGCTTTTCGGATGAAGAAGTCCAGGTCAACGTTGAAGAAAGTGTGCGCGGCTGCGACGTATTCGTTATTCAGCCGACAAGCCAGCCGGTAAATGAAAACCTGATGGAATTGCTGATTATGCTTGATGCGCTGAAGCGCGCGTCAGCCAACACAATTAATGTTGTTATGCCGTATTACGGCTATGCCCGCCAGGACCGTAAGAGCCGTGCACGCGAACCAATTACAGCGAAGCTCGTTGCAAACATTATTGAAACTGCAGGTGCAGACCGTGTGATTTCACTTGATCTTCACGCCCCTCAAATTCAAGGATTCTTCGATATTCCAATCGATCATCTGATGGGAGTACCGATTTTAAGTGATTACTTCCTTGAACATGAAGGTATTGACCTTGAAGAAGTAGTTATCGTTTCGCCTGACCACGGCGGAGTGACCCGTGCTCGCCGTATGGCAGACCGTTTGAAAGCTCCAATTGCAATCATCGATAAACGCCGTCCGCGTCCGAATGTGTCGGAAGTAATGAACATCGTTGGAGAAATTAACGGGAAAACCGCAATTATTATCGACGATATTATCGATACAGGCGGAACGATTAAAACAGCAGCGCAAGCCCTAGTGGACAAAGGTGCCAAAGACGTTTACGCATGCTGTACGCACCCGGTGCTGTCAGGTCCGGCAATCGAACGCATTCAGGACTCTGTAATTAAAGAGCTTGTCGTAACCAACTCCATCCAGCTGCCGGAAGAAAAGAAAATCGAGAAAATTACGGAATTGTCTGTTGGCGAACTGCTTGCTCAGGCGATCGTGAGAGTTCACGAACAAGAATCAGTGAGCATTTTATTCGACCAAACATGATAATTTAGCAGTTTTTTTACAAACTGCTGTATTTTGTGGTATTATAATGCGTGGCTATGTGTTAGGATAGGCGTTATTATAATAGACTTGTATTAGATGAAAGGTGGAAATAATTATGGCTAAATTAGCCTCAAACAGAAGAGCTGAGAAATCAAAACAGTCAGAACTTAAAGAATTACGTCAAAATGGTAAAGTGCCTGCTGTCGTATACGGTTTTGAAACAGAAAATACATCATTATCAGTAGATGAGAACGAATTTATTAAAGTAATTCGCGAAGTCGGACGTAACGGGGTTATCGACCTTGAAGTTGCTGAAGGAACTACTCAGGTAATGGTTAACGATTATCAGTTCGATGCACTTAAGAACCAAATTACTCACATCGACTTCATTGCAATCAATATGCAGACTGAAGTAACGGTAGAAGTACAAATCGTTCTAGCGGGCGAAGCACCGGGACAAAAAGAAGGCGGCGTTCTTGAACAGCCATTATTCGAAGTGTCTGTAACGGCTAAACCGGCTGATATTCCAGAAACTATCGAAGTGGATATTTCTGAACTTAACATCGGAGATTCAATTCACGTTGAAGACATCCGTTCTAAAGGTAACTTCGTGATTGAAAACGAAGATACTGATGCATTAGTAATCGTAAGTGCGCCAACTGAAGAGCCGGAAGAAGATGAAAACGCTGAAGAAGAAAGCGTGGAAGTTGAAGCAACTGCTCAGAAAAATGATCAGGCGGACGAAGAGTAATAACAAGAAAAATAACAACGGCGGTGGACTTTCCATCGCCTTTTTTAACGTTGATGAGGTGATGGAATGAAATGTTTTATCGGTCTCGGAAATCCGGGTCCAAAATATGAAAAGACACGTCACAATATCGGATTCATGGCGATAGACAGATTGAGCAGTGATACTAACATCGATCTTGATAAAACGAAGTTTAAATGTCATTACGGCACAGGTTTATTAAACGGAGAAAAAGTGATGCTCGTTAAGCCGCAGACTTTTATGAATTTATCAGGTGAAGGTGTGCGTCCGCTCATTGATTACTACAATATTGAACTTGAAGATATCGTCGTTATTTACGATGATCTGGACTTGCCGCTTGGCCGGATCCGTCTGCGTCAAAAAGGAAGCGGCGGCGGGCATAACGGCATCAAGTCACTGACGCAGCATTTCGGAAGTGAAAAATATAATCGTATCCGTCTCGGTATTGAGCGGCCGCCCGCAGGTATGCCGGTAACGAACTATGTGCTCGGTAAATTCTCTGAAGCGGACTCGAAAATACTGGACAAGGTGCTCGATGTATCCAGTGAAGCCTGCCGGAGTTTTGTTACGGCACCGTTTTTAGACGTGATGAACAAGTATAATGGTGATGTCAATGCATAAAAAAATAAGCGCTAGAATACTAAACGATGAACGCGTCAAAGGCATTTTAAATTACAAGAGTGATAAAAATCTGCTCGTCACAGGTGTAAATGATGACTTTAAACCGGTCCTGCTGAAAGAACTGACACAGAATTCAGCGGAACCTCAAGTCGTTTTTGTTGAAAACAACCATCACATGGAGAAGCTCGCCAACAGTATGATGGACGTTATGGACAATGTATATACATTCCCTGTCGGCGATATTATGATTGAAAGTTTATCAAAGCAAAGCCCTGATTTTATGAAAGCAAGAATGACTGCATTATATGCGCTTGCTCATGAGAAACCAGGGCTCTTTATCGTACCTGTACACGGGCTTTTAAAACCGCTGATGCCAAAAGACAAGCTGCTGTCTTATGAAAGAACGCTGCAGCTCGGCGGCACGGTAAATTACGATGAGCTGATAGAATTCCTCGTCAGCCTGGGATATAAGCGCATGAATCAGGCTCAGAACTTTGGTGAATTTGCGGTCCGCGGCGATATCTTTGATATTTACATGCATGACTCTTTTCTCCGCCTGGAACTTTTCGATGATGAAATTGATTCGCTCCGTCTGATTGACCCTGAAACACAGCGGTCTCTTCAGAATATCGACAGCATTACGCTGGAACCATATGCAGAGTATATTGTTGAGGCGAGCGAGCGCGAAGAGCTGCTCGGTAAAATTGATGAATTATACGAACAGACCGCTGAGGGGCTTGAAGGTGTAACGAAAGAAGCTCTGGAGGAATATTATGATGTTGTGACGCATCCGGATCAGCTGGTGAACCACCTTGCGCAGTTTGCGCATCTTTTGGAAGATCACGATAAATCGCTGCTTGACTATTTAACGCCCGCTCACCGGGTGTTCGTCGATGACGTCAATGCCGTGAAAACTTCTTATGATGCGGAGTTTGAAGCAGTGCATAACTATTTCGCTTCAGTGATGGAAGCGGGACAGATGTTCACCGGGACAGCTAATTATCTGGAGGGTCAGTACGAGCGTCTGTTAAATATTAAAGGCGTGACATATTTTAATTTATTTATGAAGAGCATGCCTGTCGCTATCGGTGAAATGATTAAAATCTCTGTTAAACCGACGGAAATCTATTATGGCCAGTATGATATTCTCGCATCGAATTTAAACGGCATGCTGGACAACGATTATTTAGTCAACATTATACTGCGCGATGAAGATGAACTGAATAAGACGAAACAGCTGCTGGAAGACTTAAAGATACCGAGCTTTATTAACGATATCCCTGAAGATTCGGGAATAGTACTGACTACAGGCAGCATGGCGACAGGATTTATTCTGCCGTATATGAGCGCTGCGATTTTAACATCGAAAGAACTGTACAATAAAGTTCAAAAGCGCAAAAAGCGTAAACAGAAAATATCGAATGCTGAAAAGATTAAATCCTACCAGGAATTAAATGTCGGGGACTACATTGTCCACGTGCATCACGGGGTCGGACGGTATCTCGGCATAGAAACGCTGCAGGTCGGCGGTATTCACAGTGATTATATGAAACTGCAGTACAAAGGGACTGATCAGCTTTACGTGCCGGTGGACCAGATGGATCTCGTGCAAAAGTATGTTGCGAGTGACGACGGTTCGCCTAAAATGCATAAACTTGGCGGCGTGGAATGGAAAAAAACGAAAGCCAAAGTTGAAGCGAACGTCAACGATATTGCTGAAGAATTAATCAGGCTGTATCAGGAACGTGCGCAGTCGAAAGGTTTCCAGTTCAGTCCGGACACCGAAATGCAGGAAGCGTTTGAAGCGCGCTTCCCGTATGAACCGACGCCGGACCAGCTGGCGAGCGTGCATGAGATTAAGAAGGATATGGAAGATCCGAAACCGATGGACCGTCTCTTATGCGGCGATGTCGGCTACGGTAAAACAGAAGTCGCAATCAGAGCTGCTTTTAAAGCGGTGCAGGACGGCAAGCAGGTGGCATTTTTAGTGCCGACGACGATACTTGCCGCCCAGCACTTCGAAAGTCTGATTGAGCGGATTGAAGATTATCCTGTCAATGTTGCGATGATGTCGCGCTTCAGGACGGCAAAGGAAAACCGTGAAACAGCAGAGGGCTTAAAAGAAGGCCGCATTGATATCGTTGTCGGCACGCACAAAATACTCGGCAAATCGATTGAGTATAAAGATCTCGGCCTTTTAATTGTCGATGAAGAACAGCGTTTCGGCGTCAAACACAAAGAAGCAATTAAACAGATGAAAAATAATGTCGATGTGCTGACTTTAACGGCGACGCCGATTCCGAGAACTCTCCATATGAGTCTGACGGGAGTTCGGGATTTATCAGTAATAGAAACTCCGCCTGAAAACAGATTCCCGGTTCAGACTTATGTCTTGGAATATAACGGGAATTTTGTTAAGGAAGCAATTGAACGGGAACTTGCGAGAGGTGGCCAGGTGTTTTATCTGCACAACAGAGTCGACACAATTTATAACAAGCAGGCGCACGTTGAAATGCTGGTGCCGGATGCATCGGTCGGTGTTATGCATGCCAAGATGACGGAGAAGCAGATCGAAGAAACGATGCTCGATTTCGTCAATGGTGAATTTGATGTTTTAGTCACAACGACGATTATTGAAACCGGTGTGGATGTGCCGAATGCCAATACGCTGATTATTGAAGATGCCGACCGCTTCGGCTTAAGCCAGCTGTACCAGTTGCGCGGCCGGGTCGGCCGTAGCAACAGAATCAGCTATGCATATCTCTTCCATCAGCCGAATAAAGTGCTGACGGAAGTGGCGGAAAAACGTCTCGAAGCCATTAAGGAATATACAGAACTCGGCAGCGGTTTTAAGATTGCTATGCGCGATTTGAATATCCGCGGCGCCGGTAACCTGCTCGGTAAGAACCAGTCAGGATTTATCGATTCGGTTGGTTATGAGATGTACAGCGACATGCTTGAAAGTGCAGTCCAGGAAAAACAGGGGATTGAACAGGAAGAAGAACCGGTCAATATTCCGATTAATATTGAAGCGGATGCCTATATTCCGGCGACTTACATTACCCATGAACAGTCGAAAATAGATATTTACAAGCGTTTAAGAAAAGCGAATTCACTGGCGGATATCCAGGATATTGAAGATGAGCTTATTGACCGTTTCGGTGAATACCCTGAAGAAGTCGTGAATTTAATCGAACTCGTAAAAGTGAAGGTTTACGCGCTTATGTTCGGTATTTACAAAGTGTCGGAAGATGCGCGGCATTATTATCTGAACGTTTCAAAAGCCGCGACGGAAGAAATCAGCGGCGAAAAACTGTTCCAGGATACACAGGATTACAGCAGAATATTGAAAATTTCAGTTAAAGACGGGGAAATCCGTTTAACAATCCGCTCTAAAAATATTAAGGAACTCGTTAATATTATGAGCGCAATACAGGACAGCAGAATGGAGGCAGTCAGATGAACACGATAAGAATTATCGGGCTCGGCACATCGGACACCGATAAGATGCCGCTCGGCGTATACAAAGAGCTGAAAGCCGGCGGGAAAATATATGTGCGCACGCTGGACCATCCCGCAGTAAAGATGCTGGAGGATGAAGGGTCCGAAGTTATAAGCTTTGATTCTTACTATGAACAAAATGATACTTTCGAAGACACCTACGAACGCATTACAAACACCCTGCTGAAAGCAGCTGAAGCAGAAGATGTACTCTACGCAGTGCCGGGTCATCCGATGGTCTATGAAACAACGACGGAACGTCTTTTGGAGGCCGGTAAAACTGGCATAGTCCATGTGGAGCTTGCAGGCGGACAGAGTTTTATCGATGATGTGATTACAGCGCTTAAAATACCGGTGAATGAAAACTTCCAGCTGCTGGACGGGACGGCGCTCGATGTACAGGACCTTGATTACAGAAAACATACACTCATTACCCAGGTCTACGATCAGCTGTCTGTCAGCGAGGTGAAGGTCACGCTGCTCGAGTATTATAATTATGATGCTCCGGTATTTCTAGTGGACAAGGCCGGCAGTATCGATGAAAAAATTATCGAGAGCACAATTGCAGAGATAGACTTTCATGTGCCGGACTCCAATCTCCTGTGCATGTTTGTGCCGAGAGCGGCCGGGGAACAGTACGATAACAAGTCGCTCGGGCATATGATTAACATTTTTGACAAACTCGTCGGTGAAGACGGCTGTCCGTGGGATAAGGTACAGACTCATGCATCGCTTGAACGGTATTTGCTTGAGGAGTCATATGAAGTTATTGAAGCCATTGAGAAAGAAGACGATGACGGTCTGGTTGAAGAACTTGGAGATATTCTTCTGCAGGTAGCACTTCATGCCGCCATCGGCAAGAAAGACGGCTACTTTGACTTTTATGACATACTTGCTTCGCTGAATAAAAAAGTAGTGCACCGTCACCCGCATGTCTTCAGCGACGAAACAGTTGAAAATATGGATGACTTAAATAAAGTCTGGACGAAAGCTAAAGAAGCGGAAGGCAAGAAGCCGAAAGTGAAGCATGAAAAAGAATATGCTGAGGCGATGCTGAAGTGGATGAAAGAAACAATTCACAAAGATATACCGCTGCATGACATTATTACAGAGGATGATGATTATGAGACTCGATAAATTTCTAAAAGTATCAAGAATCATTAAACGCCGCACGCTTGCAAAGGAAATCAGCAGCGAAGGGCGCATTGAAGTAAACGGGCGGCCCGCCAAAGCAAGTACAGCACTTGCAGTGGGGGATACGCTTAAAATCCGTTTTGGCCGCAGTATTGTGACGTATGAAATACTGGAACTGAACGAGAAAGCGAAAAAAGATGAAACAGACCGGATGTATAAAGTTCTAAATGAAGAGAAAATTGAAAAAGAATCAGATTTTTAATAGATTGTCACGTATTTTTCCTGTATCTTGTATATAATAGATAGTGAATACAAGATAAAGATTGGATGTGACAAGATGAGCAATAAGGTAGTCAGACTCCTGAATAACTATACGAAAAAACGGGATAGCGAAAAGAAGCGGTTAGCGAGTGAATCGCGTGTTTCACGCCGCCGTACTATGTTTTTTGGAAGTATTCTTCTCGGGATTGCCATCGTACTTCTGCTCGTTGCATTCAATCAGAAACAGGCAAATGAAGAACTGTACAGTGAAGTACTGGCAACGACTGAAGTGCTGGAAGATAAAAACAAGCAGCATTCCGATCTCGAACAGCAGATCAGGCAGCTTAATGATGATAATTACATCCTGCGTATCGCACGCAGCGAGTTCTTTTTATCCGAAGAAGGGGAATTGATATTTAACCTGCCGGATCAAGAGGGAGAAGAACAGGAGCAGGCTGAAGAATAATCATTGCTTATATAATGATTATTCTTTTATTTAATGGTAATATAGGAATGTATAATGATTTTGGGAGGATATTAAATAAACATGTCAGTTGAAGCGGGCAGTAAAGTTATCGGCAAAGTTACAGGAATCAAACCATTTGGTGCGTTTGTTCAGTTGCCAGGGGGAAATACAGGGTTAGTTCACATCAGTGAAGTAGCTGATAAGTACGTAGAGGACATCAACGAACATTTAAAAGTCGGTGACGAAATCGAAGTTAAAGTGCTAACGATAGGTGACGATAACAAGATAAGCTTATCTATTAAAAAAGCACAGGATAAACCAAAACCGAAACCGCGTGCAAAAACACCGTCTCCGGAAGACTTTGAGAAGAAATTATCAGGTTTCTTAAAAGACAGTGAAGAAAGAATGTCTACAATTAAAAGACAAGCAGAATCGCGCCGCGGCGGAAGAGGACGTAAATAATTATATTAAGAGGCCGGAGCAATTCGCTCTAGCCTTTTTCTTATTTATTGAGAGTGGGGAGACGGTGAATGATGAGCTTGACAATCAATACTGCATGGAACCCGGATGACAATATCGCTCTGGCCTTGTCCGGCGGCATAGATTCCATGGTGCTGTATCATCTTCTGACCCGGGAATATAAACATACATACAAAACGCTCACTGTCCTGCATGTCAATCATAATGTGAGAACGGCATCAAAAGAAGAAGCGGAATATATAGAAAAGATGACACGCGAGGACGGTATCCGTTCAGAAATTGCAGTACTGAACTTTACGGAGGGTTTTTCTCAAGGTGAGGGCAGGATCAAACGATATGAATTTTTCGACGCTGTAATGAAAGAATTAAATATTCAGCACCTGCTGATGGGGCATCACAAAGATGATCAGTATGAAACGGTGCTGCAGCAGCTTTTGACCGGGCGTCATCTTTATGGAAATCTCGGGATTCCGGATATAAAGGATAAAGGGGCTTACACGATTGTCCGCCCCTTTAGAGAGGTAACGAAAGAGCAGATTCAGTCTTACCAGACATTCAATAAGGTGATCTATTTTGAAGATGCGAGCAATGCAGCTGATGACTATACACGAAACTATGTGAGACATCACATTATTCCGGAAATAAAACAAGCGGCTTCCCTTGATATAGAACAGCTGTCTTACGTCCGTGAAGATATAAATGAGCTCAGTGATTTCGCTTATGATTATGCGGAACAATTCGTCAGCAGGTACAGCGGCAGGCTGCCGCGGAGCAAATATTTAGAGCACAGCAGCATTATCAGGAGATATATTCTTACTGTACTGCTGAACAGCGTGTCTGTGCGTCTCGGCAGGCCGGCTCTGGAAACGCTCGATAATCTGCTGCAGTCGAAGACGGCGCAAAGTGTATTCGATGCGGGGAGCAGCGCGGTTCATATCGAATATGAATATTTCCGCGCGGCGCCGGTGAAAGAACTGCCGGCGGATTCCTGTTTATCTATTGAGGATAACGGCGAGTTTATTTATAATGATTATCATGTATCTGTGAATCTGCCGGCGTCGGAACTGCCGCTGACGTTACGGATAAAAGCTGACGGCGACAGAGTACATATTAAGAATGTAGGTACAAAAAAAGTCAGCCGGCTGTTTATCGATAAAAAAGTTCCGGCCGGCGAACGGCTGAAAATGCCTGTCGCAGTCAATTCACACGGTATTATTATTGCAGTTGGAACAATTTATAATATAATTGAACCATCTGAAAACAGACTATTAAAGATTACGAAGGAGTTTAATAATGACAATTCAAAATGATATAAGCGAGATTGTGTTATCGGTTGATGATATAGAAGCAATCAACCAGCGTCTCGGCGAGCGCATTACTAAAGATTACGAAGGCAAGGCTCCTGTGTTTGTAGGTCTCCTGAAAGGTTCTATTATGTTTATGGCAGACTTAATTAAACATATCGATACACATATGGAAATTGATTTTATGGATGTTTCGAGCTATGTCGGCACTAAATCAACAGGTGAAGTTAAAATTCTGAAAGACTTGTCTACATCAGTGGAAGGCAGACATATTATTATCGTCGAAGACATCGTAGAGACAGGCACAACTTTAAACTCTATCATTGAATTTTTAACGTACAGAAAAGCCGCATCGATTGAAATTGTGACGCTGCTCGACAAACCGGTTCCTGAAAGAAAACTGAATGTCGAAGTGAAATACATCGGCACTAAAATTCCGGATGGTTTCGTCGTCGGATACGGACTTGATTTTGAGCAGCAGTACCGCAATCTTCCGTATATCGGATTATTAAAACCTGAATTTTACAGTTAAATCATATGAGTGGAAGTTAAAGGATATTTTTGTTACTATTTTTTGTAATGCATTAGAAATGGAGGATTACGGATGCCGAAAAATACTGGCCGTAACATATTACTTATCGCCATTCTAACAGTTGTTATGTTTGGTATTTTCCAACGCTTTAACGGCGCCGGCCAAGCAGAAGAAGAGCTGCAGTATAACGAGTTCTTAGATGCGCTGGAAGCCGGAGAAGTTGCTGAATTAACGATTCAGCCAGAGAATAATGTTTATTTAATTACAGGTCGGTTAGCCGACCAGAACGAACAGGAGTCATTTACTTCTGTAGTTCCATATAACAGTGTTGATGATCTGGATCAGATTACGGATACAGCCCGCAGTCAGGATGGTCTGTCATTAACAGTAGCGCCGGAAGAAGAACCGAGCCCTTGGACGAGTATGCTGATTACTTTCATTCCATTACTGCTTATTTTCTTCCTCTTCATCTTCCTCATGAGCCAGGCTCAAGGCGGCGGTGGAGGCGGCGGCGGCAAAATGATGAACTTCGGCAAGAGTAAAGCGAAGCTTCATGAAAAAGGCAAAAAATCAGATGTACACTTTGATGATGTCGCCGGTGCCGATGAAGAAAAAGCCGAACTTGTGGAAGTTGTAGACTTCTTAAAAGATCCGCGCAGATTTGACAGAATTGGTGCCCGTATTCCTAAAGGTGTCCTTTTAGTGGGGCCTCCAGGTACAGGTAAAACACTTATCGCACGTGCAGTTGCAGGTGAAGCAGGTGTGCCGTTCTTCTCAATCAGCGGTTCGGACTTCGTCGAGATGTTCGTCGGGGTCGGAGCTTCACGTGTACGTGATTTATTTGAAAACGCTAAGAAAAATGCACCTTGTATTATCTTTATCGATGAGATTGACGCTGTAGGACGTCAGCGCGGTGCAGGTGTCGGCGGCGGCCATGATGAGCGTGAGCAGACACTTAACCAGCTGCTTGTTGAAATGGATGGATTTGCAGAAAACGAAGGCGTTATTATGATTGCAGCGACTAACCGTCCTGACATTCTTGACCCTGCTCTCTTGCGTCCAGGACGTTTTGACAGACAGATTCAGGTTGGCCGTCCAGATGTTAAAGGCCGTGAAGCGGTACTTAAAGTACACGCACGCAATAAGCCTCTGGATGAAACAGTCGACCTCGCGGCACTTGCCCAGCGTACGCCAGGCTTCTCGGGTGCAGACCTTGAGAACCTGTTAAACGAAGCAGCCCTTGTTGCTGCCCGTTCAGGCAAGAAGAAAATTGATATGCGGGATGTAGACGAAGCTTCAGACCGTGTTATTGCAGGGCCGGCTAAGAAGAGCCGTGTCATGAGTAAGAAAGAACGAAATATAGTCGCTTATCACGAAGCGGGCCACACAATTATTGGTATGGTTCTGGATGATGCGGAGACAGTGCACAAAGTTACAATCGTTCCGCGCGGCCAGGCTGGCGGTTATGCGGTAATGCTTCCTAAAGAAGACCGTTACTTCATGACGAAGCCTGAGCTCGAAGATAAAATCGTCGGTCTGCTCGGAGGCCGTGTTTCTGAAGAAATCACCTTCGGTGAAGTTTCTACAGGAGCGCATAATGACTTCCAGAGAACGACAGGCATTGCACGCAGTATGGTTACCGAATACGGCATGAGTGACAGACTCGGACCAATACAGTTCGGTGAATCAAACGGTCAGGTATTCTTAGGTAAAGAAATGTCGAATGATGCAAATTATTCAGACAGCATCGCCTACGAAATTGACCAGGAAATGCAAAATATTGTGAAGACACAATACGAGCGCTGCCGTCAGATACTGACTGAACATCAGGAACAGCTCAACTTAATCGCTGAAACACTCCTTGAAATTGAAACTCTCGACAGAGAACAAATTGAAGGATTATTCTACCACGGTAAATTACCGGAACGCAGTTTCGATAATGAACCGGAAGAAGACGAAACAGTCAGCGATTCACTGGATAACGATAAAGCTGGTGCTTCATATGAAGAAGTTAAAGATAAGATGGACAGTGAAGACACTGCTGAAGAAAACAAGCAGGAAGAACCTGAAGAACGTCCGGATATGGTGGAACCGCCAAAACCGGAGGGAGACACTGAAGATCCTTCAGTGGACAGAAACAATGATGAAAGAAACAACAGATAGAAGACTGAGCTGCCTTTCCGGCAGCTCTTTTTTATGGCGTCAGGCAATGAAATTGACTATCTTTGACGTTTGATTTATTATGCATGATAGTGAACTTGGTTTATCATATAAAATGAAAAGAATTTCCAGTTGGAGGAATATATAATGAGTGATTATTTAATTAGAGGTTTAGGACTGAATGATGAAGTAAGAATATTTGCTGTCGATACGACAGAAACTATAAATGAAGCAGTACGCCGTCATGGTGCACTGCCGACAGCAGCAGCGGCACTTGGCCGTTCAATGACTGCAGGCGTCATCATGGGCGCTATGCTTAAAGGCGATGACAAGGCGACGATTACTATCGAAGGCGGCGGACCGGTTGGCGCTATCGTAGTAGACAGTGATGCACACGGACATGTGAGAGGATATCTCGGCAATCCGGAAGTGCACTTTGACTTAAACGACCAGGGCAAACTTGATGTGAGACGTGCTGTCGGAACTGAAGGATACCTGCGTGTAGCGAAAGATATCGGTCTAAAAGATAACTTTGTCGGTTCTGTAGAATTAATTTCAGGTGAACTCGGCGAAGACTTCTCGTACTACTTCTATGCAAGTGAACAGGTGCCTTCAATCGTTGCACTGGGTGTTTTAGTTAATCCTGATAACACAATTCAGGCTGCGGGCGGCTTTGTGATTCAGGTGCTGCCTTCAGCAAGCGATGAAACAATAGAATGGCTGAATGAGCGTGCGAAAACTATGACGCCGGTCTCTAAACTGCTTGCAAAAGGTTTATCGCCTGAACAGGTCATCGACGAAGCAATTGGTGCAGATAATTGGAGATCGCTTGATAACATGCCGGTCAGCTTTGAATGCAGCTGTTCGAAAGAGCGCTTCATTAATGCAATCAGCGCATTGGATCCGAAAGACATTATGACGATGATTAAAGAAGATGGCGGCGCGGAAGCGGATTGTCATTTCTGCCGCAACAAAGAATGGATTACAAAAGAAGAACTGCAGGAACTTATCACCCGCTAATTGTTTGAAAGCCGGCGGTTTTAATGGTATATTATTCATAGTTATTAACTAGGGATAGGAGTGTTTCTTGTGAACAGCGTATTCAATAACATTTCAGAAGCAATCGGCAATACACCGCTGGTAAAGTTAAACCAGCTGACTGATGAAAACAGTGCAGATGTTTATGTAAAAGTAGAGTTTATGAACCCGGGCAGTTCGGTTAAAGACCGCATTGCCTTAGCGATGATTGAAAAAGCAGAAGCAACAGGTGAATTAACTGCTGACATGACAATCGTTGAACCGACGAGCGGAAATACCGGTATCGGTCTTGCTATGGTAGCGGCATCAAAAGGTTATAAAGCAATTTTAGTGATGCCTGATACGATGAGCAAAGAGCGCCGCAACCTGCTGCGTGCCTATGGTGCAGAACTTGTTCTGACTCCGGGAGCAGACGGTATGAAAAGCGCAATTAAAAAAGCATCGGAACTTGCAGAAAAAGACAGTTACTTTATGCCTCAGCAGTTTGAGAATCCTGCCAACCCTGAAATTCACGCTAAAACAACAGGTAAAGAATTAGTTGAACAGGCGAATTCAGCAGGCTTTGCAATCGATGCGTTTATTTCGGGCATCGGTACGGGCGGAACAATCAGCGGTGCCGGCAAAGTACTGAAAGAAAACTTCGAAAATGTTAAAGTTGTTGCGGTTGAACCGACGGATTCAGCGGTCTTAAGCGGGAAAGAACCAGGACCTCATAAAATCCAGGGTATCGGTGCAGGATTCATTCCTAAGACATTAGATACTGATATCTATGATGAAATTATCGCAATTGAAAATGAAGAATCGATGGATACAGCGAGAGAACTTGCTAAAAAAGAAGGTATCCTCGGCGGTATTTCTTCAGGTGCTGCAGTTAAAGCGGGTCTCAAAGTCGCAAAAGAACTCGGCAAAGGTAAAAACGTGGTTGTTGTGCTGCCGTCAAATGGCGAAAGATATTTATCAACACCATTATTTAACTTCGAAGACTAATTTAAATAGAAAAACTCCGTCTGCTCTGCAGGCGGAGTTTTTTGGTGTGCTGTATATTTTATCCCGGAAATATTTGAAGGAATAATCATCTTTAAACATGTTATAATATGACTATTCAATTTATGTAAAAGCAGAGGTAGATTTTAATGGAAAGACTGAAAGTAATGGGTATTTTAAACACCACACCGGATTCCTTCAGCGACGGCGGCAAGTACAATTCTGTCGAAGCGGCTGTGAAGCGCGCTCTGGAAATGGTTGAAGAAGGCGCTGATATTATTGACGTCGGCGGATATTCAACGCGTCCGGGCTATACTGAAATTACTGCAGAAGAAGAAATTGAACGTACGGCCCCAGTGGTGAAGGCGCTCAGAGAAGCAGGAATAACTGCGGATATTTCAGTCGATACGTTCAGAAGCGATGTGGCACGCGCTGTACTGGAAGCGGGTGCGACGATGATTAATGATCAATGGCGGGGTATTTACGATGAAAAAATACTCGATGTAGTCGCAGAGTTTGATGTGCCGATTTTTCTAATGCATAATAATGACCACAGCACTTATAAAAACGTGACTGAAGATATGATCAGAGAGCTTAAAGAATCCGCTGAACTCGCTTTAAAACACGGTGTTAAAAAAGAAAACATCTGGCTTGACCCGGGCATCGGTTTTGTTAAATCGAGAGAAGAAGAAATAGAAGTGATGCAGAATCTTGACCGGCTTACAGCTGAAGGTTATCCGGTGCTCCTTGCAACAAGCAGAAAGCGTATGGTCAAAGAGCTGATTGGCGGAGAAACAAATGCTGATGATCGTGATGCAGGCACACTTGCGACGACGATTATCGGTATTGACGCGGGTGTCAAGGCAGTCAGAGTTCATAACGTGAAAATGAACCGCCAGGCGGCAGATGTCTATATGAAACTTAAAGGTGATTACAATGGATAAAATTCATATTAATGGAATTAAAATATACGCGTATCACGGTGCCATTCAGGAAGAACGGGTACTCGGACAGTATTTTATTACGGATCTTGTCCTTCACACTGATTTAACAGCAGCATCTAAGACAGATGATTTGTCTGCTACTGTACATTACGGCGAAGTATATAATATAGTGGAAGAGATTGTAAAAGGTGAACCGGTGAGTCTGCTTGAACGCCTCGCTGGTAAAATCAATACGGAATTATTTGACCGGTATGATAAAATAATAGAGATAGAAACAACTATAACTAAACCTAATCCACCAATAGATGGAAATTATGACAGCGTGGCAATCACGCTGCACGGAAAGCGGGAAACATCATGGCAATAGCTTATCTCGGACTCGGAAGCAATATCGGTGACAGAGAAGGAAGTCTGAAAAATGCAATCGCTAAATTATCCGAAGTGCAGGGGATAGAAGTAACGAAAATTTCATCGCAGTATGAAACGAAACCTTACGGCAAAACAGATCAGCCTGACTTTATGAACATGGCAATAGAAGTGGACACGAATTTAACGCCGCTTGATCTTCTGGAAACGGTGCTTGGAGTCGAACATGAGCTCGGCCGAGTCAGAAACGAAGTGTGGGGACCGCGCAGCATCGATATCGATGTACTCCTTTACGAAGATCTCGAACTGCAGCTGACAGACTTAAAAGTGCCCCACCCGGAAATGCACTTGCGTTCGTTCGTCATCGATCCGCTGAACGAGATTGCGCCGAAAAGAGAACATCCGACCTTGCATATGACGGTAGAAAAAATTAAAGATAAATTAGATAAAAGTCAATCAGCCGAGTGACTTTAATATAAATATTATTACAACATATATAGGAGTGGAATATAGTGAGTGAAGAACTGAACGACCAGCTGGCTGTCCGCCGCGAAAAAATGCAGCAATTAAAAAACCAGGGAATGGATCCTTTTGGTAAACGCTTCGAACGTCTAGCATATACAGAAGAACTTATTGCCCACTGGGATGAGTTTTCAAAAGAAGAGCTTGCGGAAAAAGAAAATGAATCAGTCACAGCCATTGCCGGCCGTATTATGACTAAGCGCGGGAAAGGTAAAGCGGGCTTTGCGCACGTCCAGGACATTACCGGACAAATTCAAATCTACGTCAGAAAAGACCAGATTGGAGACGAAGCATTTGAAGTCTGGAATCAGGCAGACCTTGGTGATTTTGTTGGTGTTAAAGGTCCGATGTTTAAAACAAACACTGGTGAATTGTCGATTAAACCGACTGAATTTACGCTGCTTACAAAAGCACTCCGCCCGCTGCCGGACAAATATCACGGTTTGAAAGACGTTGAAGAACGCTATCGTAAACGCTACCTCGACCTGATTACGAGCAAGGATTCGAGAGACACATTTATTAAACGCAGTAAAATTATTCAGGAAATGCGCAACTACCTCGACAGCATCGGTTTCCTGGAAGTTGAAACTCCAATGATGCATTCAATCGCAGGAGGGGCCCAGGCACGTCCGTTTATCACTCACCATAATGCGCTCGACAGAGACTTATTCATGCGCATCGCACTGGAGCTGCACTTAAAACGTCTCGTTATCGGCGGGATTGAAAAAGTGTATGAAATCGGCCGTGTATTCAGAAACGAAGGTGTTTCGACACGCCACAATCCTGAATTTACAATGATGGAATTATATGAGGCATACGCTGACTATAAAGACATTATGAAATTAACTGAAGAAATGATCGCTTACATTGCCGAAAAAGTAAACGGTACGATGAAAGTGACATATGACGGCGAAGAAATCGACTTAACGCCTGAGTGGAAACGCGTGCATATGGTGGATATCGTCAATGAATATACCGGCGTAAACTTCTATGACATCACAACAGTCGAAGAAGCGAGAGCGGCGGCTAAAGAGCATAATGTGGAAATTGATGACAAGATGCTTTACGGCCACATTCTGAATGAATTCTTCGAACAGAAAGTAGAAGAAGAATTAGTGCAGCCGACTTTCGTTTACGGCCACCCGGTTGAGATTTCTCCGCTGGCTAAGAAAAACGATGAAGACCCGCGCTTCACAGACCGTTTCGAGCTGTTTATCGTCCGCCGCGAACACGCGAATGCATTTACGGAGCTCAATGATCCGATCGATCAGAGAGAACGATTTGAATCGCAGGTTGCAGAACGCGACGCAGGAAATGATGAAGCGCATGAAATGGATGAAGACTATCTGGAAGCAATGGAATACGGTCTGCCGCCAACAGGCGGACTCGGTATCGGTATCGACCGCTTAGTTATGCTGTTGACGGATTCAGCATCTATTAGAGATGTTCTGTTATTCCCGTCGATGCGCGACAGATAATATATATTTATGGAAACACCGCTCTCCCTACAGGATTGCGGTGTTTTTTTTGCTTTATTGTGCGGAATATTTAGCAGTTTTACTATGTTTGTATCTCGTTGGATTTTTGAGAGACAACCTTTTATTTTCGCCTATTATATAAGGAGAGAAAACTTATTTTAGGAGGAGATGGAATGTTTTTAAACAAGCGTCTTATGTCACCGGAATTTTTATACTATAAAGCGCTGGAAAAGAGAACGGAATTAGATTTTGAAGAAAGACGTCATTTGTATAACATTCAGAAAGGTTTTGACGGAGAATGCCTGTACGATAAAATATTCGATGAAATTGGACATGAAAGTGTTTATATTTTAAGAAATCTGTATTTAAAAGCAGGAAAGTCGATTACACAGTTTGACAGTATTGTTATCAGCATGGACCGTGTAGCAGTTAATGAAATTAAAAACTATTCCGGAGATTACCATTATGAAAATAACACCTGGTATCGCAATGGTAAACAGCTGAAAGATAATGCGCATATCCAGCTGAGCCGGGCCAAAGGCAAAATTATTCAGCTGAGAGATGAAGCGGGTTTACATTTTAATGTGGAAGGCGCTGTAATATTTACAGGAGACGACTTTAGATTAACTACCGAAAGCGATCATATTTGGAGCGAAACAGTTATTCGGAACCAGTTGAGAAATTACTTCAGGCAATTTAAAGACGACCGTATCAGTGACAAAGCTAAAAGTATCGTGAGACACATTAAAAATGCGATAGCAGAAAATCCTTATTTTGAAGAAAAAGCGGATCTTTCAAGACTGCAGCGCGGTTTATACTGCGGTAAATGCGAAAGCTTTGACTTGAGAAAGGGACGTTTCCAATTCACATGCGCATCGTGCGGAGCTATCGAGAGCAACGAAACACATCTGCTCCGCGCGATGAGCGATCATAAGTTTTTGTTTTACAATCAGCCTATAACTAAACAGTCGATACTCCATTTAATTGACAATCAAATTTCAGAAGATGTTGTTTATCGTTTTCTTAAAAAGCATTGTCATATTAATTTGATGGGTAAAAAGACGACATATACCTTTAAATACTATGATTGGGAGGAGCCGATTGCAGAAATAAAACAGAATCAGCGGTATAAGGATAAAATTGAGTCGTGAAGTACCTGATTTGGCCGCTTGCTCCGCAATGAAATGCTGTCATTCCCGAGAAA
>X87_Garden_Dormouse__coassemble_56_pt1 | contig 29068 bp, 28 predicted proteins | sample X87_Garden_Dormouse__metabat2_low_PE_003 | metagenome-assembled genome bin X87_Garden_Dormouse | reverse complement strand
GTCAGGGCGCTGTTTTTAGACTTATTCTTCGTTCTCAGCAGGTGCTAAATCAAGCTCGATTTCATGGTCTAGTGATTCAGTTTCTTCAAGCGGGCTTTCCCGGGCCTGCAGGTGTGTTGCGAGTTCCGGATCAAGCGGACCGTAGGCAACGACTGCCGTTGCACTTTCTCCCGGTTCCACTAATTCATTGGCAGCGGCTTTTCCGTCTGCAAATTCACCGTCGTCTTCAAGGTCCATTGTATAGTTTTCTGTCGGTGCTTCCCCTTCATCGCTCACCTGGCGGACTGCCAGGTCCAGGCTGAATGCTTCAGACGGGCTTGCTGCGCGTTCAGAAGTGTTTGAGAACTCAAACTCAACTGCCACAGCCTGAACCGTTGTGTCGTTGCCTTCAGCGTCAACAGCCGGTACTTCAACCGGTGTAAAGTTTGTGAAAGTGTAATCTCCATTAACTCCGGAGTATGATAATTCTTCCTCTGCCGCTTCATCTGTAGTTTCTTCTGCCGGTGTTTCTTCTGCTGTGCCTGCCTCATCTGTACTGTCCCCATTACACGCGGCAAGCAGAAGCATACTTGCAAATCCTCCCGCGAATAATATACGTTTTAACTGCATGATAAATCCCCCTATATTGTTTGTTTCAACTATATTATATTCTTCACAGAGCTGAAACACAATTTTCAGAAAAATTTATATGCCGGTCATTCCGTAAATAATCAAACCGATAGTTAAGAGCAGTCCCATAATTGTATTCAGTTTGCCCATAGATGCCATGGCTGGAATCAGTTCAACCGGTGTATTGCCTTTACGCATCAGCATAATTGTTTTCAGCGCAAGAGGAATAGACAAGAGCGGGATGAGCAGAAATACCGAGCCCATCGGCGTAAAGAAGGCTATGTATATTAAAAATACATAACTGAACAGGAGCAGGGCTGCAGCAGTCATTACCGCAAAGGGTTTACCGACAAGAATGACATAAGTTTTACGGCCGCTCGTCTTATCTTTTTTACGGTCGCGTATGTTATTTGCCATATTGAGTAAACCTATCGTAATTGCCGGCGGTATGGACATTAATAAAGGAAATACATGCAGTGTGCCTGTGTGAATGAAAAATGTAATCATAATAATTACAGTGCCCATAAAGAAACCTGCAAATATTTCACCAAACGGTGTCCATGATATCGGCACGGGACCGCCTGTGTAAAGATAACCGACTGCCATTGATACAGCACCAACGATAAGTATCCACCACGATGAATTTATCGTAATAATAATGCCGATTACAGCGGCGATGCCGTAAAATATAAGAGCGATTGTCAGAACGAGGCGGGGGCTCATGCCATTTCTTACAATAGCACCTGCGATACCGACGGATTCATGTGAATCCAGACCGCGTTTAAAATCGTAATATTCGTTAAACATATTGGTAGCCGACTGTATTAATACTGTAGCGATCAGCATAAGGAAAAACATTCCCCAGCGGATGTCAGCAAATAACAATACGCTTGCCGTCCCGACAAAAACAGGTACAAAACTCGCTGTCAGTGTGTGTGGACGCGTCAGCATTAAATATTTTTTAAATCCTGTATGTACTTGTGCTTCCTGCATGACTTTCTCCTTTAAAACATGATGGCTATAATTTTATCATATTTAAGTGTTGTCCATACACACGGTAGGTAAAAAATGATAAAATAAAGCTAATTATGATGAAAGTAGTGTGACTCATGAAATTACAATCGTCTCGAATATTTATAGAGAGTATCAGTCTGGATTCCGACAGGCAATATCTTACACTGCATATTCCTATGGATGAGTATAATATTGACGAAGAAAAAATATTTACATACTTTGATGAATCGAAGGGTTCACGCTATTGGTTCAAGTCAAAAGATAACACATATAATGTTGTCGGAATCAATTACATCGAAAGTATGTGGCGTGATAAGTTTCAGCCGGAATCGGCAGCGGACAGTAAGAAAACACTGTTTGCTAAACTGCAGCAGGAGAAGCTCGGTGATAATCTGAAATCGAAATTGAGCCTGTTCGGCGGAACATTATTCGATGATAAGGATACGACTGACGAGTGGAATGACTTTAAAATGATTGAATTTCATTTGCCGGAATGGCAATTTGATCTGAACAATCACGAAGTGTTTTTAACCCGCGAAAAAACAGAATTAAATATGGATGATGTGCTCGATGAAGTTGACGGAGTGCTGTCGGCGATAGAAAATACTGTAATAACCGAGAAAGAAAAACCGGTTGTTAAAAGCAAACGCGATATTTTCCCAAATGAATGGAAAATGCTCGTCGAAGAAGCAGTAAATAATTTAAACGACGAGTTTAAAAAAGTAGTGCTTGCCCGTCAGAAACTCATTACTTTTGAATCGAGAGCAAAACGGCTTTATTTAATCAGACGACTAAAAGACGAAGCGGATACGTACACGATTTATTATGAAAAAGGCAAATCGACTTTCGTTTCGAAAACACCTGAAAAATTATTTTCCATCCGAGGAGAGGAACTGGTTACGAATGCGATTGCCGGTTCAATTCAGCGCGTCGAAGACAGCCGGGAGAATGATTTGCAGAAAGACTTTTTACTGAACGATGAAAAAAATCTTTTTGAACACCGCGTTGTCAGAGAATCAATCGTCAGCGATATCGTGCCGTTTTCAGAAGGGCTGAACTACAAAAAAAATCCGCTGCTGCTCGAAAATAAATATATATATCATTTGTTCACGCCGATTCAGGCTATGCTGAAGAAGGATGCGGATGAGTTTAAAATATTAAAACGAATTCACCCGACTCCGGCAGTAGGCGGCCTGCCGAAAAAGCTGGCGAAAGATTATATTAAAGATCATGAATACGGCACAAGAGGACTGTACGCAGCGCCGCTTGGCATTATTCATGAAGACAAAGAATGTGAGTTTGCCGTCGGTCTCCGTTCCATGCTGATTTCTGCACGCAGCGCGACACTTTTTGCTGGCTGCGGCATTGTGAAAGGCTCGGATCCGGAAGCTGAATTTTTGGAAACAGAAGTTAAATTCACACCGATGCTGAACGTCTTGGAGGCGACTACTAATGAGCTATACGGAAGCACTAACGACACAAACATTTAGTATTATAGATGCACTGTACGAATACGGTATGAATGAACTGGTTATCAGCCCGGGTTCACGCTCAACGCCGCTTGCTATCGCGGCGGAGCTGCATGAAGGGATTAAAACGTACATTCATCCCGACGAACGGGGTGCAGGGTATTTCGCCGTCGGGCTGACTAAAAAAAGACGTCAGCCGATCGGTATATTATGTACATCCGGCACAGCAGCAGCGAATTATACACCCGCTGTCAGCGAAGCGGGACTCAGTCATCTGCCGCTCATAGTGCTGACCTCGGACCGTCCGCACGAGCTTAAAAATGTCGGTGCGCCGCAGGCGATTGAGCAGCATAATATGTACAGCAATTTCGTACGCTATCAGACGGAACTGCCGATTGCTGACAGTCATGACAGTGCAGAATCATTAATTAACGATAAAGTGCTGCAGGCCAGCCAGTATTTCAACGGCGTTAATATGGGGCCAGTGCATTTTAATATTCCGGTCCGCGAACCGATTATGCCGAATGTTCGCCGTCTGGACTTATTTAAGCGGGTACAGAAATCCATGACACCGGCAATAACAGTGCCGGGAGATATTGAAAAACTAAAAGGCACAGGTCTTGTTTTTATCGGTGAAACAGCAGAAGATTTAACACCGCTTGTATCTGTTTTGGAACAGGGCAATCTTATTGCTGTCTGCGATCCGCGGCAGAATCTGCGAACATTTGTTAAAGATGCCATTGTTAATCACGATATGATGTTTTCAAATTTCAGCGAAAACCATCGCCAGTATATCGAAGACAATATTGATTTTATTATCCGTATCGGTGAGCCTGTAACTTCAAAACAGACCAATGCATTCTTAAAACAAACGGCGGTGCCGCAATATTTAATCAGTGAATTTCAGGACATCAAACCCTTCCCGGTCACACCGGATGAAACATATGTCGGCACAATCAATGAAATTTTCCCAAGACTGATTGCTGATAATTTTATGAGCGATGCTAAAGAGCGCTTCACAGACTTATCAAAATTACTTCATAAGTATATAGATGAGCATATTTCCGACTTTGACGATGAAGGCAGATATGTCTACGACATTATTAAAGAGACCGATGCGTCCCGCACATTTTTCCTATCCAGCAGTATGCCGATCAGAGACTTTGAGCGTTACGATACACGTGTTGTCCATGATGTATTCGCGAACCGCGGCGCCAACGGTATTGACGGTGTGATTTCCAGCGCCCTCGGCCTCGGCACCAAAGAGCCGGTTACCATGCTGATTGGAGACGTATCGATGAATCATGATATTAACAGTCTGCTGCTTGCAAAACTTGAAAATATCGACTTTACGATTATCGTCTTTAACAATAACGGCGGCAATATTTTCAGCTATCTGCCGCAGTATGCACATAAACCGCACTTCGAAAGATTGTTCGGCACACCGCTTGATCTCAATTTTGAGCATGCCGCGAAGTTTTACGATTACGAATATGTTCATATTGAAAATTCGAATGAATTAACAAAAGAAATGCTGAATAAAACCGGGCGTCAGATGATAGAGATTAAAACAGACAGAGAACATAATCTCGAGAGTCATAACGAGCTGAAAGCCCGGCTTAAAGAGCTGGTGGACAATGCTGAATTTTAATTATGAGCTGCTCGATAACAAGCAGGACAAAACGATTATGCTGCTGCACGGGTTTTTATCGTCTAAAGAAAGTATGAGAAGAATCGCAGAGGATTTAAGCAGTGTACGCAATGTAATTCTTGCAGATTTACCCGGTTTCGGCGGTACATTAAGCACGCCGCATGATTACCGTATGGAAGATGTTACAGGAGGGCTTGTAAATATTGCAGACAGAGAAGGTATTAACACTTTCGATGTGCTCGGCTACTCGATGGGTGGCCGGGTCTCTCTGGCCTTAGCAGCTCACTTTCCAAAAAGAATTGATAAATGCATATTGGAAAGCGCCTCGCCCGGTATCGCTGATGAAGAAAAGCGCGCGGAACGGCTTCGAATTGACCGTGAGCGCAGCAGTTTTATAATTAGCGATTATAATGAATTTCTTCAGTTCTGGCAGGATATGCCGCTGTTTTTGAGTCAGCGTAATGCAGCCCGGTCAGTGCTGAAGGCCCAGCACGAAGAGCGACTGCAGCAGACACCGGCGGAAGCTGCAGACAGCCTGTTAAAATACGGCACGGGTGTACAGCCCTCGTACTGGGATAATTTAAGCGGGCTTGAGAGCAGTTTTTATTTACTGGCAGGCAGTGAGGACAAGAAATTTGTGGCAACAGCTGAAACGATGTCAGAACGTTTGAAAAGTGCTAAACTGAATATAGTTGAACATTGCGGTCACAATATTCATCTTGAAAATTACAAAACGTACATAAGGTTAGTACGAGAGTACCTAGAGGAGGATAACTCATGACAAGAGTTTGGGAAACAGTTAAAGAATACAGTGAAATTAAATATGAATTTTATAATGGTATTGCTAAAGTAACGATCAACCGTCCGGAAGTGCGCAATGCATTCACGCCGGATACTGTTGCAGAGATGATCGATGCATTCACGCGCGCACGGGACGATCAGCGTGTTTCGGTAATAATTTTAACTGGTGAAGGCGACCTTGCCTTCTGTTCAGGCGGAGACCAGAAAAAACGCGGACACGGCGGCTACGTAGGGACAGATGAAGTACCACGTTTGAACGTTCTTGATTTACAGCGTTTAATCCGTGTTATTCCTAAACCTGTTATCGCTATGGTTGCAGGTTATGCAATCGGCGGCGGCCACGTGCTGCACGTTGTATGTGATTTAACAATTGCTGCTGAAAACGCACGTTTCGGCCAGACTGGTCCTAGGGTCGGTTCATTTGATGCCGGTTACGGTTCAGGTTACTTAGCGCGTATCGTCGGCCACAAAAAAGCGCGTGAAATCTGGTACTTATGCCGCCAGTACGACGCACAGGAAGCACTGGACATGGGCTTAGTCAACACAGTTGTACCTTTAGAGCGTCTGGAAGACGAAACTGTCGAGTGGTGTGAAGATATTATGAAACACTCACCGACTGCACTCCGTTTCCTAAAAGCTTCGATGAATGCTGATACAGACGGATTAGCCGGGTTACAGCAGCTTGCAGGAGATGCAACACTGCTTTATTACACTACAGATGAAGCGAAAGAAGGCCGTGACGCGTTTAAAGAAAAACGTGAACCGAACTTCGATCAATTCCCTAAATTCCCGTAAATTGCATATTTTAAAATATAACACCCGTCTATGATGGGTGTTTTTGAGGTGAAGTTAATGTCATACAAATGGCTGGAAACAGCAAGTTTTACTTATCCTGACAACCTTGCTGTGAAATACAAAGATGAATCTCTGACGTATCAGATGCTGTATATGCATGCACATTCACTCGGTACACATCTGCAAGCCCTTAAATTAAAACGAGTCGGTTTGTATATCGATAATTCATTGGACTCTGTCAAACTGATTCACGGTCTGATGATGCTCGGTGTGGAAATGGTAATGCTGAATACGCGGTTAACTCCGGGTGAACTTAAGAACCAGCTGGAGGATGTGTCAGTCACAACGGTCATTGCGACCTTGCCGGCTGAGATTCCCGGAGTGGAAGTAATTCAGTACGATGATTTGTTTCAGCTTGAAACGCAGACTTTTATCGTCAACAATCCTCAGCCGGATGATATTTTATCGATTATGTTTACGTCTGGAACAACGGGGCGCGCTAAAGCAGTGCCGCAAACATATAAAAATCATGAAGCATCTCACTTAAATTGCCGGCAGCATTTTAATTATGACAGTGACAGCACCTGGCTGATGGTTAACCCGATTTTTCATATTTCAGGACTGTCAATCCTGTTCAGAACTGTAATGACAGGCTGTACGTTAATCGTCGAAAATAAGTTCGATGAGGCGCGCGTATGGAATATTTTAAGCCGGGATAAAGTGACTCATACGAGTATGGTGCCTGTTATGCTGAAGCGCCTGATGAAAATAGAAGGCACACATCATCTCGAAGGACTGCTGCTCGGCGGCGCGAGTACAACACCGTCGCTGCTGGAAAAAGCAATGAACAAAAATCTGCCGGTGTATAACTCGTTCGGCATGACTGAAACATGCTCCCAAATTGTTCAAATTTCTTATAAAGATGAAAAGATTTTAAGCGGGACCGTCGGGAATATTCAGGATTATGATATTAAAGTCGACGAAAATACAGGAGAACTGCTGATTAAAGGAGACAGTGTTGCGAACGGTTATTTAAATGCAGATATGAAGAAAGAAGACGGATACTTTAATACAGGAGATCTCGCGGAAATTGACAGCGAGGGTTATCTGTATATTTTAGACAGACGGACTGATTTGATTATCAGCGGCGGCGAGAACATTTATCCAAAAGAAATAGAGGATGCGGTATACTCGCTCAGCGGCGTCGATCGCTGTGTTGTCATTAAAAAAGATGATGAAGAGTGGGGCAGTGTGCCGGTGCTGCTGCTGGAAGAAGAAGTGGACGAGGCATTGCTGCTCAATCACTTAAGTAAACATCTGGCAAAATACAAGCTGCCAAAAGAAATTCACTATGTCGATAAAATTATTATGACATCGACCGGGAAGATTTCACGCAGTCAGAATCAAAAAATGTTTCTCGGCTGTTAAATACAGGTATGGAGCATTAAAGAGATAATTACTGATGTTTTTTCTTTTCGTTTACAGGCACTGGATCAAAGCCGCCTTCATGAAACGGATGGCATTTTGAAATGCGCTTAGCAGCCATGAAACTGCCCTTCATTGCGCCGTGTTCAGCGAGTGCTTCCAAAGCATAATTTGAACAGGTCGGGTAAAAACGGCAGGTCGGTGGCGACATTGGAGAAATATATTTCTGGTAAAAATGAACGGAGCCGATTAATACTTTTTTCATTACAGCATCACCTTTTAAAATTAATACAACTATTGTAAGCTGATATATGCAAGAGTGCAACTGGGAGGATTCTATATGAAAACATTTACTGATTTTAAAGGCAGACGTGTTACATTGGAAAACAGTTACGTTGAAAATACGAAACATGTACTTATAATCCCTAAATTTAACGGCCAGTTTTTACTGACAAACCATAGAGAGAGGGGACTGGAATTCCCCGGAGGAAAAGTGGAAAATGGAGAAGCACTTGTCGAAGGTGCTCAGCGCGAACTCTATGAAGAAACGGGCGGTCTCGTGGGCGACATGCATTTTGTAGGTACATATACCGTTCACGATGGCGATGAGACATTCAGTAAAGCAGCATTTTGCTGTAATATTGAACGGCTGGATCAGCTGAAACACTATCATGAAACAAACGGTCCAATGCTGGTGGACCATATAGACGATATTCCTGAAGAAGATAAAAGTTTGCTTTTGAAAGACGATTGTATCGTTTATTTATATAATGAAGTCAGAGAAAACGGCTGTCAGTAGCGGCTGTTTAAATAAGAGAGCCCGGAACAGTGAAATTGTTCCGGGCTTTCGTCATTTTGAGAGGCTGTGTGTACGTTGTGAAATTGACAAAGTTCATAGAAGATGCTGTAAGTACGTTGTGAAATTGACAACGTACATGGAAGATGCTGCAAGTACGTTATGAAATCGACAAAGTACATGGAAGATGCTGCAAGTACGTTGTGAAATCGACAAAGTACATAGAACGTGCTACAAGTACCTTGTCAAATCAACAAAGTTCATAGTAAGTGTCCCTGTAGAAAATATGCAGCGAGCCTGCCGATTCCCAACAAAAAATCCCAGGATAATCAATATCCCGGGATTCTGCAATCAAATATATTTAAAATCCGCCTTTTTCAGCAATAGCAGCTGATTCTTCACCGAATTTTTTAAAGTTTTCTATGAACTTATCTTTAAGTCCCTGTGCTTTTTCATTGTATGCATCTTTGGATTCCCAAGTGTTGATTGGTGCAAGAATTTCTTCCGGCACACCAGTCACTGCTGTTGGAATTGATAAGCCGAACATTTCATCTTCAACGAATTCACCTAATTCGAGTTCACCGCTGATAGCACGGCGTACCATTGAACGGGTGTGTGCAAGGTTCATACGCTTGCCGACGCCGTATTCGCCGCCTGTCCAGCCTGTGTTTACAAGATAAACGTTAACTTCATGCTTGTCGATTAAATCTCCGAGCATGTTCGCATATACTGTCGCATGCAGCGGCAGGAATGGTGAACCGAAGCATGTTGAGAATACCGGCTGCGGTGTAGTAACGCCGCGTTCAGTTCCTGCAAGTTTAGATGTAAATCCGCTTAAGAAATGGTACATTGCCTGATCTTTGTTTAACTTGGCGATTGGAGGAAGTACTCCAAATGCATCTGCTGTTAAGAAGATGATTGTTTTTGGATGTCCTGCAACTGAAGGAATGCGCGCATTATCGATATGGTCAATCGGATAAGCTGCACGTGTATTCTCAGTCAGTGAACCGTCATCGTAATCAGGATTGCCGTCTTCATCGATAACTACGTTCTCAAGTACCGAACCAAATTTAATCGCTTCAAAGATTTCAGGTTCTTTTTCTTTTGATAAATTAATAGTTTTAGCGTAACAGCCGCCTTCGATGTTAAATACACCATCGTCATTCCAGCCGTGCTCATCGTCACCGATAAGATCGCGTTCCGGGTCTGCAGAAAGCGTCGTTTTACCTGTACCTGATAAACCGAAGAATAATGCAACATCTTTGTTTTCGCCGACGTTGGCACTGCAGTGCATGCTGAGCACGCCTTCTTCAGGAAGCAGGTAGTTCATAATTGAGAAGATTGATTTCTTCATTTCTCCGCCGTATTCAGTACCGCCGATAAGAATGATTTTCTTTTCTAATGATACAAGGACGAATACTTCAGAACCCGTACCATCGACTTCAGGGTCTGCTTTAAAAGTAGGTGCAGATACAATCGTAAATTCAGGATCGATTGCAAGTGCTTCTTCTTTTGTTTCAGGACGGATAAACATTGTTTTCGCAAACATGTTGTGCCAGCTGAACTCATTGACAACCTGAAGTTTCAGTTGTGTATGCGGGTCTGCGCCTGCATAGCCGTTAAAGACAAATAATTCTTCTTTGTCATTTAAATATGTAGTAACTTTATCGAATAAGTTATCGAAAATTTCCTGTGAAATAGGCTGGTTGACCTCGCCCCAGTCAATCTTGCTGTCGGATACGCTGTCTCTGACGATAAAACGGTCTTTCGGGCTGCGGCCTGTGTATTCTCCAGTCTGCGCGCGAAGTGCTCCTGTATTTGTAAGTACTGCCTCTTTGCGTCGTAAAGATGCTTCGACAAGTTCAGCGTTTGATAATTGTTTGTGAGTAGAAGGTTTATTAACAAGACCTTCGATTAAACTTTTATGGTTAACCATGATTCGCCTCCAAGTATTTTCATTAACGAAGTATTTAGAAATTAGTATAACACATTCGTTTTTATGTTTACACAATAACAGGATAAGGTTTTTGAATATTGAATTGTTTTTTGCAATGCTGATCCATAAGATAAATTTATATATCATTATAAAAGTTATAAGTATATGTTTATAAAATTAAGGATTTTTCACAGCTTGCTTTTGGGTTTTATAATTTAATTATCTAAAAAGCTGCTGCAAATAAAACTTGTTAATCTTGATTTGCCCATTCCAATAATGTAAGATGAATAATAAGTTATCTCTTATCAAGAGGTGGTGGAGGGATTCAAACCCTGTGAAGCCAGAGCAACCTCCTTTTCAAGAAAGGTGCTAAAGAATGCAGAGTAATTCTGACCGATAAGAGAAAAGGGCGAGCCTTTTTCTCTGTTTATTATGGAGAAAAAGGCTTTATTTTTTTGCTTTGAAGAGATGGCTAAATGAGCTTTAAGAGGAGATTTTATAAATGTCAGAACGTAAATTATTTACTTCAGAGTCAGTCACAGAAGGTCACCCGGATAAAATTGCAGACCAGATTTCAGATGCGATTCTCGATGCAATCTTAGAAGGCGACCCGTATGCGCGTGTTGCCTGTGAAACAGTAGTCAACACAGGTCTTGCGATGATTGTCGGGGAAATCAGCACAGAAACTTACGTCGATATTCCAAGAACAGTGAGAGAAACCGTTAAGGAAATCGGCTATGTCGATGCGAAGTACGGTTATGATTATAAAACAATGTCTGTCTTAACGGGAATTGATGAGCAGTCAGAGGACATCGCTGTCGGTGTAAACAACGCTTTTGAAACCCGCGAATCACAAGGAGTTTCAACAGGTGCAGGCGACCAGGGCTTAATGTTCGGTTACGCGACGAACGAAACGAAAGAGTTTATGCCGCTGCCGATTTCATTAGCGCACAAAATTTCACGCCGTTTAACAGAAGTGCGTAAAGATAATACAATTTCCTATCTGCGTCCGGACGGCAAATCACAGGTAACGGTTGAATACGATGAAAACGGCAAACCGTCAAGAGTCGATACGATTGTTATCTCTACCCAGCATCATGAAAATATTCCGGCGACACAAATCTACGATGATTTATTAGAATACGTGATTCAGGAAGTAGTTCCTGAAAATCTCATAGATGAAGAAACTAAATATTTCATCAACCCGACAGGCAGATTTGTAATTGGCGGACCGCAAGGGGATGCGGGTCTGACAGGACGTAAAATTATCGTCGATACTTACGGAGGCTACGCTCGTCACGGCGGCGGCGCCTTCAGCGGCAAAGACCCGACAAAAGTTGACCGTTCCGCAGCTTATGCAGCACGTTATATTGCAAAAAATATCGTAGCGAGCGGTGCGGCGGAAAAATGTGAAATTCAGCTGGCTTATGCCATCGGCGTATCCCAGCCGGTATCTATTGCGGTCGATACTTTTAATACAGGAAAATACGACGAAGAAAAAATTACAAAAGTCATCAGAGAACTGTTTAATTTATCACCAGATGGTATTATAGATATGCTAAACTTGAGAAGACCAATTTATAAACAGACTGCGAGTTATGGACATTTTGGTCGTACGGACATCGACTTGCCTTGGGAGAGACTGGATAAGGTCGATGCACTGAAAGATCTTCTTAGAAATAGCTAATTTAAGCAGTTGCGAAAGAGAGGAATAATATGAATACTGATATTTTTACAGATCCGATATTTATCGCGGTCGCAGCAGTGCTTCTCATCATTGCAATCTGGTTTTTAGTATATTACTTTAAACACCGCAATGAAGTGAAAACTGTGGAACAAACTTATTCGAAAGAAAAAGATTCACTCGTTGAGAAATACGAAAGTGAACATGAGGAAGAACGTTTAGAGCACAAGAAAGAAATGTCCGCTTTAAATGAAAAATATCATAATGATACGACACTTCTCGATAACAAACTTTCGAGCCTGCATCAGTTTACTGTAGATAAAGGCGAGTATTTGACAGACCTTTCTTTAATTCAGTTAAAAGACAAACTTGTTAAAGATGAAAAAATCCGTGAGACGGATATGATTATTCTGTCGAACATTTATTTACCATCAAGAAATTACACAAATACACGTAAAATCGATCATTTAGTTTTAACACGCACGGGTATTTATCTGATAGATTCTAAATACTGGAGCGGTCATATTTTACACGGTGTGAATGAAAGCCAGTTTGAAGAAGTACCGTATATTGAATCATTCTTCGATTTACTGGAACTCGATAAGCAAAAAGAACAGACTTTAATTTTTGAAAAGGCAGATGCGTCGAATGTATCGGTTAACCACTACAACGGCATTATCGATGAAACGAAAGTAACTGCTGAAAAACTTAAAAACAAATTTAAATTACAATACGACATCGTTCCGATTATTTACTTCAATCCGAAAGATAACGGCAATTATTCAATTACCAACTATTCGGAAGATCCATCGATCAGAGTAATCGTCGGTCAGGAAGACTTGGAAGCATTCTTCCTGAAGTATGTATTCCACGGCAGATTCCAGTACACAGTTAAAGATCTGGATGAGATTGCGAATGCCTTACTCGATCAAAGTCTGTAACTTTGTAAATTGAAACTAATCGTCCTATAATTATTTATAGGACGATTTTTATATTTTGGAGGGAAATTAAATGGCAGAAGAAATTATCGTAATCAATCCTGCAACTCAAAAAGAAGCGGGACGCGTAAAAAAAGACAGCAAAGACGAAATTGAGAAGAAAATTAATACTGCACATGAAAAATTTCAAAACTTTAGAAAAATGAATGCCGGGGACCGTTCGGATTTACTTTTCAAATGGTCGGAAAAAATCGATGAGAACAGACAGGAAATCGCAGAACTCGTCACGCTGGAAGGCGGCAAGCCGCTTGCTGAAGCACTCGGTGAAGTCGACTATGCCAACAGTTATATTAAATACTATGCTGAAGAAGCGAAAAGAATATACGGCCGGACAGTACCGGCGAATAATGATGACACGAGAATTGTTGTAACGAGGCATCCGATAGGGGTAGTCGCAGCGATTACGCCTTGGAACTTCCCGGTAGCAATGATGGCACGTAAAGCAGCACCGGCTGTTGCAGCAGGCAATACATTTATCGTTAAGCCGGCAAGCGCAACTCCGATGTCAGCGGTGAAATTTATCGACCTTGCAGTAGAGGCGGGCTTCGATGAAGGCGTCATTCAATATGTTAATGCCTCCGGCCGCGATGCAGGTGAAATATTTACCCAGTCTGATAAAATTATGAAACTGACATTTACCGGCTCGACCGAAGTCGGCAAGCAGCTGATGAGCGATGCCACAGTGACGGTTAAAAATGTGACGATGGAACTCGGCGGACATGCACCGCTGATTGTTAACAAGGATGCTGATATCGATAAGGCAGTTGAAGGCGCAATCGCATCGAAGTTCAGAAACTCGGGACAAACTTGCGTATGTGCCAACAGATTTTACGTGCACGAAGATGTGCTGGATGAATTCACAGAAAAATTTACTGCGAAAGTAAAAGAGCTGAAAGTCGGCAACGGTATGGATGAAGGTGTTAAAATCGGACCGTTAATCGATGAAGACGGTTATGATAAAGTGATGAAACACATTGAAGATGCCATTGAAAAAGGCGGTAAAGTTACAACCGGCGGCAAAGGAGATAAATCAGGCGGCTACTTTGTAGAACCGACTGTTATTACGGATGTAACCGACGATATGATCTGTATGAGCGAAGAAACATTCGGACCGCTGGCGCCAATTCAGAGCTTTTCTAATCTCGATGAAGCGATTAATAAAGCAAACGGAACAGAATACGGTCTTGCAGCATATTACTTTACTGAAAATTATACGACGGGAATCAGACTGACAGAAGAACTCGACTTCGGGGTGCTCGGCTGGAATAATGGTGCACCAAGTGCTGCGAACATTCCATTCGGCGGCTTAAAAGAAAGCGGCGTCGGCCGTGAAGGTGCGCCAGAAGGACTGGAACCTTATACGGAAACAAAAGTCACATCGATAAAAATATAGAACAGAACTGATTTAAAAAGGAAGCAGATTGTCATAATCTGCTTCCTTTTTTATTTTTGTTGCGGCCGGGATAACAACGGGGACTGGGTGTTGTAAACCGGCAGCCATCCAATAATCAAATGTTTAATCTTTACTGCGATTCCTGCTTTCCCGCGCTGCAATTTCCTCATCTTTTTTAACATTGCTTCTGACGGCGAGTGATAAAAACGCAACGACTGCCGGCATAAATAAGGAGTTCAGTATACTGACTTCGTCCAGAAATACAAACTGCACAGCAATGATTATGACGAAGACAAGTATGTACATAAATATAAAGCGGCTGATTTTCTCTTTGCTCATAAGCGCTCCTTTGAAAGCGTATTCTTATTTTCCAGTTTCTCAATAAAGTGAAATAATATCAATGTGTAGATTATACAAATATCAGGAATCTGTGATATTTTATATAATATCATCATTTTTATAAAGAGATACAGGGAGCAGGATATAATGAATGACACAGGACTTGTTTTGGAAGGCGGCGGTATGCGGGGTTTGTATACAGCGGGCGTTCTGGAATATTTTGCACAGCACGAAATACATTTTCCTTATATTATCGGTGTATCGGCGGGAGCTTGCATGGCGGCTTCCTACCTGTCGGAGCAGCAGGGCAGAAACAGGACTATCAATATTGATTTCGTAAACGACAAACGGTATTTATCATTTACTAATTTTATACTTAAAGGCGAATTGTTCGGGATGGATTTTATTTTCGATGAAATACCTAATAAAATAGTACCGCTGGATGTTGATAAAATTATATCGGGTCCTGATGAGTTCGTTATCGTTACGACGGATTGTGAAACCGGCGAGCCGATGTACTTTTATAAAGAAGACTACGATGAGAAAACGCTCGGGAAATTGCTGCGGGCTTCCAGTTCTATTCCATTTTTTGCTGATGCAGTTGAATATGGAGGACGCTATATGCTGGACGGGGGCATTGTCGATCCGCTGCCGATTATAAAAGCGGAGAGTGACGGTTTTTTAAAAAACGTCGTTGTCCTTACGAAACCGAGAGGCTATTATAAAAAGCAGAGTAAAATTTCTTCGGTCATTAATTATAAAAAATATCCGAAAGTCGATGAACGGATGAAAGTAAGATATAAACATTATAATGAAAGATTGAACTATATTTTTGACCAGGAAAAAGAAGGCAAGATTGTTGTGCTCGCGCCGAGTGAAGATACTGGTGTCGGCAGAACGACGAGAAACAAAGAGAAACTGGAACAACTTTATGAGCTCGGATACAATGATGCGAAAGAAAAGTTTGAAGCGGTTAAATCATTAGCAAATATGTAATCAAAATAAGCTTTGGCAGGTGCCGAAGCTTATTTTTTATATTATTATAGATATAGATTATTTTTGGAGGTGCTGTGGGTGAAAGTTGAAGCATTTCATATCGACGATCATGAAGAACAAGTGAAAGATGTTATTATGCTCGCAGCGCGTATACTGCTGGAAGCGGGGGCTGAAGGGACGCGGACGGAAGAAACGATGAGTTATATAGCGTCTCACTACGGCTTTACCGAAAATAACAGTTTCGTGACAAACACTGTTATAAATTTTATGCTGCACAATGAGTCATATCCGAGGATTTACCGGATTAAGGAAAGAAATACGAACTTAATTAAAATTTCCAAGGTGAACAGCGTTTCCCGGAAACTGGTTCGGGATGAGCTGACGCTGAAAGAGGCTTTCAACCTGCTTGAACAAATATATATTAAGACGAAAGATCATCCGATATGGTTTAAAACAATAGCGGGAGCGCTTATTGCGCTCAGTTTTTTGTATTTGCAGGACGGTTTAAAGATAGATATATTCACGGCCTTCCTCGCAGGTGCTCTCGGAATTTGTGTGACGGAGATAATTAAAAAAAGGATGGCGAAGCAGTTCATACCGGAATTTTTTGGCGGTTTGACAATCGCCTTAATCGTCGTTACGGGCCACACTTATATTCCGGGAGGCGACTTGTCAACATTGCTGATATCATCGGTGATGCCGATTGTTCCGGGAGTGCTGATTACGAATGCAATCCAGGATCTCTTCGGCGGTCATATGATGATGTTTACGACGAAAGCATCAGAAGCGCTGGTTACTTCATTTGCAATCGGAGCCGGCGTTTCGTCTGTTCTAATATTCGTTTAAGGAGGAATAATGATGGAATGGATATTAAACTTAGTGTTTAGTTTTGCTGCATCCTACTTTTTTGCTGTTGTTTTTGATGCGCCGAAAAAATTATTTCTCCCTGCGGGCATCGTCGGAGCATCGGGGTGGATGATGGGACAGACAATCGGAAATATATTTGACCTGCCGCTTGTGATGGTTATTTTTATCGGTTCATTTACTCTTGGAATAATGAGTCATATAATGGCAAGGGTGTACAAAGAGCCGTCGACGATATTTCTGACTCCCGGAATCATACCGTTCGTTCCGGGCGGGCTTGCCTACGACGCCACGAGCAGCATTATTTTATCGGAATATTCCAGTGCGGTTAATATAATTATGGAAGTGATTATCAGCGCAGGCTCGATAGCCGTTGGAATATTGTTTGCTGAACAATTTGCACTGTTATTTATAAAAAACAGAAGATTGTTTTTTATGAAGAAAAACAATTAAAAGGAGCTTACTATGGAAATTAGAAATTATAAACCGGCAGATGAAAAAGGATGGGTCAGATGCCGCGTGCTGTCCTTTTTAGACACGGCGTACTATGATGATGTTCACAGAGAAAAAGAAACATTTGAAAATCCAAGTATAGAACTGGTGGCAATTGAAGATGAGCAGGTGGTTGGTCTTATTGATATTGAATACGATACAAAAGATGAAAAAGTCTGTTCCGAAGAAGGGACAGGCGGCATGATTTGGCATCTTGCTGTACACCCGGACTTTCAAGGACGGGGCATCGGTACAGCGCTGATGGAACGTGCTGTGGAAGAAGCAATTAAACTGGAGCTCGAATTTCTTGAAGCATGGACACGTGATGCCGGACATTCAGCAGACTGGTTTGAAAAAAATGCTTACAGAAAAGTTGATGAATATTATCATCTTTACTTGTCAGATGAAGACATGGCGCACAGTGTGCAGCCGGGAGATGATAATCTTCAGCCGCTGTACATGTTCGCGCAGTATACCGGAGATGATATCGAGCAGTTCGATTCAATCGAAAGAAAATATAAGTGCATGTGCTATATCAGAAATCTGTAAGTAAATGGATTGTTTAAACTTCGGCTGGAGATGGTATTAAATATAAAGACTCCAGGAGGTGTCCGAATGTTTACAATAGCAGAAGCACTCATTCTGCTCGGTACGGATGACGAAAAAGGCACGGCGGTTTCCTCGGCATCATCATCGCTGAATTACGGACTGACCGGTTCGATCTTATCCGAGCTTGCAATGATGGGGCGTATAGAATTAAAAGACGGTAAAGTTATACTTGCCGATGATACATTAACCGAAATTTCATACTTTAATACGGTCATTGATGAAATTAAAGAAGACCATAAAGAGCGGACGGTTGAACACTGGATTAATCACTTTTCAGGTAATACTAAAGCTATTAATGATCCGGTGTACTTATCTCTCGTTGATAAAGGGATATTGAAAGAAGAAGACAAAACATATTTTCTCTTTTTTAACACCAATGTCTATCCGACAGTGGATGCGCGGCCGGAACAGGAAATCCGGAAGCATGTTAATGATGTTGTATTTAATAATAGAGAAGCAGATTCCGAAATTGCGATGTTGCTGAGCCTAATTAAAACATGTGATTTAACAGCGGAAGTTTTCGGCAGAGAAAGAAAAGAAGAAGCCGATAAAAAACTCGCTGAAATTATCGAAAATAATGAATATGGAAAAGCTGTCAGCAAAACTGTACAGGATATGGAAGCAGCCATCTTAATGGCAACGACAACAGTGGTGACAACGACTGTTATTATGAATAATAATTAAATGAGTATAAGCCGGGGCGAAATTATGCTGCGGCTTATTTTCATTTTGTTCCAGCTTATGATATCAGTTCCCAGTATTAAGTAATCTTTACATTACATTAAATGAATATAAATATTCGTCTTGTACTATTTGTAATGGAGCAACATAGTCAGTCAATTTTACAGGAGGGTTATATTTATGAAAGACGATTTACATAACAGGAAACCGCTGGTTGTAAAACTGTCAGCTGGTTTATTAGCAGCAGCACTGGGAGCATCTGCAGTACTCAGTCCGGTTGAAGCTGCGGGCGGCGGAAGTTCGAATGCTGCAGGTACAGCACCGGCAGAAGAGGCAGTTGAACAGGAGGAATTCTCGCCGGTACTCTCGAGCGAGAAACCGGTGGTTGCGGATGTGCCTGTAAATAATACACCAAATCGTATTATCACAACAATTAATGGTGATACTTCAACGGAAATGGCGTTCAACTGGTATACTAGCGACTTGTTTGAAGATGCTAAAGTATGGGTGTCTAAATCAGGGAACTTTGATGATACTTTGGAATTCGATGCAGAAGCGGCGGAAGTCACTTCAAGTTACGCTGAACGTGATGCAAACGGAAATTACATATTTGCCGAAGTGAAAGAAGATGAAGAAGGTGAACCGGTGGAAGACAGCAGCGGCGAACCGGTAATCAATGGTTATTATACAGATGAACAGGCTCACGGAGATGAATGGATGTCCGGAGATTACGGTCATATTGAACTGACTGATGTAACGGAGTATTCATATAAAGCACAGGCGGAAGGTCTCGAACCGAACTCGACTTATTATTATCAGGTCGGCAGCGAAGCGGGCGGAATCAGTGAAACAGGCACCTTCAAAACGTCAGGTGAAAAAGGAGACCCGTTCAAATTTGTTCATTATACAGATACTCAAAACGCATTCTGGAATGAAAACGTGCGTAATGAAGCGTCATACGGCGCCAATACTTTAATGAACGCACTTGAAACTGCAGGCGATGCTGATTTCGTTCTGCATACAGGTGACGTAGTCGAAACTGCCGAAGTGGAAGATGAATGGGTGGATTTATTTGAACAATCACGTCCTTACTTCATGCAGGCTGCCATGGCAGTGGCTTCAGGAAACCACGATGAATATGCTTTAAACTACGGTGACGAGCCGCTGACTGAAAAATTCAATGAACACGTTAACGTCCCTGTAGCAAACGATAAAATTGACGGCGGTTCTTACTATTCATTCGATTATAACGGTGTGCATTTTGTGACCTTAAATACGAATGACAATAAAGAATCTGATGATAACCCTGAAGGCAAGGCTATTGGTGAAGAACAGATGCAGTGGATTACTGAAGACGTTGAAGAGGCACGCGCCAACGGTGCAGAGTGGATCGTGCTGAACTACCACAAACCGCTGTATTCTAAATCGTATCACTCACTGCAGGATGAAGATGTGCAGAAAGTAAGAGAAGAACTGACGGCATTAATCGACGAACTGGATATCGACCTTGCGCTGCAGGGACACGACCATGTTATTTCAAGAACTCATTCATTAACACATGTACCGACAGAAGAAAACTTCTCGAACGCTGAAGTTGAAGATGTCGAAACATTCGTCGGCGATAACGGTGTAGAGTACATGGAAGACCCCGACGGTACGGTTTATGTGCTGCCTAACACAGGGGGTACAAAAGAGTATGATGATGTATATTCTAAAGGACTTGACCACTTGCACGAAGTAAGACCGGACCTTAACTGGATGACCGAGGAGGATATGGATTACTACAACAGTTTATTCGGTTTCGGCGGCCAGCCGCAGGAAACTGATGCATTTTCTGATTCACATTCAAATAACCGGGACTCATCTTCACAGAACTTCGCCATTTACGAAGTAGAAGATGATGAAATGATTGTCAGCATGTATCAGCTGGAAGGAGATTTCATGCTCGGTGAGGAAAGAACGGTGGAACTTGTAGACCAGTTCGGTATTCAAAACGGTGATGAGTAAAATTTAAATCATTAAGCAAAGAGCGGGACACAGGTCCTGCTCTTTTTACTGTTTTCATTAATCCCTCACTGCTGTATTATTAAAAGATATTGATAAAAAAATACGAAAGGTGTTTAGGATATGGAATATGGATTGTTATCTCTTTTACCTCCACTCCTCGCAATAGTCATTGCCATTATTACTAAGCAGACTGTTGTCGCCTTGTTTTTAGGCGTCTGGTTTGGCGCAACAGTAATGAATGAATGGAATCCGGTTTCAGGTTTTACATATACAGTTAACGAAATTATGGTGCCGTCAATCGCGGATCCGTGGAATGCATCGTTAATACTGCTGGTCGTCTTTACCGGAGGGTTTATCAACGTACTCCGTACAACGGGAGCGGGGCAAGCATTTGCAGAATTTGCGACGAAAAAAGTGGATACCCGTCAAAAAGGGCAGAATTTCGTCTGGGGGAGCGCCTTTTTGTTCTCATATACAGAACCGGTATTAATACTCGGTACTGTCACAAGGCCGATTACTGATAAATTAAAAATATCGCGTGTAAAACTTGCCTATATCGTCGATTCAATGGGCAGTCCTGTGGCGTCAATGTCGCCAATCAGTGTATATGCCCCCTTTATTACAGGTTTGATTGCAACCCAGCTTGCAGCGCTCAGTTTATCAGATAATCCCTGGACGCTATTCATTCAGATGATTCCTTTTCATTTATATGGAATTTTTGCGATTGTCGGCGTGCTACTTGTAATTAACATGAAAATTGATATTGGACCGATGTATAAAGCGGAACAGCGGGCAATTCAGACTGGTAAATTATACGGAGAGCACGATAAACTGATGATCAATGAGACAGGGCAGGAAGAAGCGGATGAGGCGGATATCTTCAGTTTCCTTATACCGCTGGCACTGCTGTTTATTGGGATCTTTGGAGTTATTTTCTGGACAGGCGATATCGCAACAAATGGTCTCACGGGCGCCTTTTTAAATGCAGATATTATATTTGCCATTACGACAGGCTTTTTTCTCGGTTCAGTCGGCGGCATGCTGTATGCTAAACTGCGTTACAAAATGCCGCTTGAGGACCTGTTAAACGGCTATGTCGACGGAATTATGCAGATTATGATTGTACCGGTTATTTTAGTTATGGCCTGGTCGATTGGAACTGTAGCAACAGAGATGGGACTCGGCGAAGTGATTGCACATTATGCAGGAAGCTATCTGCCGGCCTTCTTAGTACCGGTAATTATTTTTATTCTCGGCGGTCTGATTGCCTTTGCCTCCGGAAGTTCATGGGGAGTATTCTCAATTATGATACCAATTGCGATTCCGATGGGGATTGCACTTGATTTAGAACTTCCGCTTGTCATCGGCGCCGCAATCAGCGGAGGCGTATTCGGCGACCATTGTTCTCCGATTTCCGATACGAGTATTATGTCATCTACCGGCTCTGCTGCAGACCATATGGAACATATACGAACGCAGCTGCCGTACGCTGTTATTATCGGCTTGTCGGCAAGTGCAGGCTTCCTCATGACCGGACTCACACAAAGTTCGATTGCAGGAATTATAACGACTGCAGCTGTATTGACTGGAATATTGCTGTTTGTAAATAAAAGAACAAAAAATAAAAATCAGGCTGCGGCCGAATAAAATGAATGCGCTGGAATCATATTTTGTGATTTCAGTGCATTTTTTGTGTTCGGATGAGGATGACAATTTCTCAAACTCAACCGGGAATCTTTGGTTGAAGATGAAGAATTCTCATCCTCATTCAAACGGATCAGACTAGTATATTTTGTACCAATTTGGTACAACTCGTTTAAAATCATCATACCAATCCAAAATTTCTGCATACGATTTTCTCATAGTAGTAATCTCTTTATCGCCAAAGGGAATAGCCCAAGGGAGGGAAGACAGCATGTTGGATGAAATATAAAGGAGCAGCAGCTCCCAAAATTCATCGGGTACATCGTTATTAAAGTATCCATCAATTCTGCCGCTGGCAAAAGCGGGACTTAGAGAAGCACACCAGGTAATTCTGTTGAATTCTTCATAAGGCTCCCCGGTATCATGCCTGTCAAAATCAATGATATGAAGTTTGTCATTTTCGTCAATCAGCATATTGCCAATATGAAAATCACCGTGATGCTGGACAACTTTTTTATTTTCAAGCAGGTGTCTGTATTTACTGACAACATCTTGCAGCAGATGACCGTTCTCGTATTTCAGTTCACAGTTTTCATACATCTCAATTTTACGGTCAATTTTCCGGTTAAACCTCTTAGCCCAGGATTCAGAACTGGCAGAAACAGGCTTAAAATTATGAATCACTTTAAGAATTTTACCTGCTTCAAGGCCGAGATTATACTGCTCAGCTTGAGAAAAACTAGTAATAACATCCTCTGCGTCATCTCCCGCGAGCCAGCCCAAAAGAAGAAAATAATGTGTATCAGCAAGTATAGTTCCATGGTCAATAAGCCTATGAGTAGGAAGACCATTCTCCGTAGCCTGTTCAAGCAGGCGGGCATGCTGGATGTATCTGTTCTTATTGTTAATATCACCGACTCTCAGCAAATATCTATTATCATCAGTCACAACGATAAACTTCCGGTCATCAGACCAGCCTTTATTAAACGGCGTAATTGTTTGAATGTTTTGAAGCGGTAAGTGAGATTTTAGTGAGTCAATCATCATATTCCGTCTCTTCCAAATATTTATTAGTCACTAGTTCCGACCAGTCCATAACTGTGCCAATAAAATCTGTAATATTTAAATTATTCATTTCATATGTGCTGCCATCATTTTCACTGCCGCACAAGTCTTCGATCACAGTAACATCGTAGCCTCTGTCTGCAGCTGCTATCGAAGTAAAAAGAATACAGAATTCCATATTAAACCCTGTAATGAAAAGTTCCTTAATTCCTTGTTCATCTAAGTAACTCTGCAAAATAGTTTCTTTAAAAGATATAGGGTATTTTTTGGGGATTGTAATATCAGCTTTGTCAGTTAAAATTGTCGGAATCTCAGCACCTGATGTACCGAATTCAATGGGGCTGCCTTTCATATCATCAATGTGCTGAACAGCGATGACTGTGTCATTATTATCTTTAAACTTTTGAGCAACTTTTGCAATTCTGTCGGGCAGTTCTTTATAACTCTTTAAAAACCCCTGCTGCACATCAATAATTAAGAGTGCTTTTGACATTTAAACCATCTCCCGCGTGAATTATTTACTTCGATTATAATATACTTGAAGCAGTATCAATAATGATATAAAGAGAATGAGTGATATAAATGAAATTTATCGGTATAGATTTGGCGTGGACATATAAAAATGAAAGCGGCATTTGTGTCATGGATGAAAGCGGAGAAGTGCTTATTCTCGAATCTGCTGTGTTCAGCGATGAAGAGATTATTAATATTATTAAATCATACGGTGATGAAAAACTGTATATCGCAATCGATGCGCCGCTGGTTGTAAATAATGAAACAGGATCGCGTCAGGCTGAACGCGATTTGCTTAAAGGCAGAATTAACGGTCACCGGGTGTATGCTTTTAATTCCAACAGGACTTTTCTGACAAAAACATTTAAAAGTATCCGGGGAGAAGTGCTGAGCAATTTAATAATCGAACATCTCCCAAATATCAGCATTGGCATTGATGAAGAAGGTTCAAGTATTATTGAGACATTTCCAACGGGAATTGTGAGCGGTTTGTTCCCGGATATTTACCCGGTTAAATATAAACGTAAAAAAGGAGTAACATTTGAAGAAAATGTTGAACAGATGAAGCTGCTGACAGAACGTATTGGCCTGCTTGAACAGCGGGGTATTATATCCGGATTCAAAGAAAAACTGATGGTGGATGAAGCAGCGATTAACCGGAAACATCATAAGCACCTGGAAGATAAGCTGGATGCCTTCCTGTGTGCTCTAGGACTGTATATGATTTATAAAGAGATGGCTGCTGCGAGAAAATTCGGCACAGATGAAGATGGTTTTATACTTCTGCCGGAAGTTCTTGAAGAAGTATAGTTTATACTTGTGATTTTCTTCACAATAAGTTATAATATAAGTAAGAAAAACATTCAAGGAGTGAAGTGGTTTATGAAAGCAGTAGTATACTATGACACAAAAGATGTTCGAATCGAAGAAGTGGCTGAACCTAAAGTTTATGCTGAGGGTGTTAAAGTAAAAGTTGCCTGGACAGGTATATGCGGTACTGATCTGCATGAGTATCTCGGGGGTCCAATTTTTATTCCGGGAGATGCGCCGAATGGTGTGACAGGTAAAGAGAGACCTGTAATTATGGGACATGAATTCAGCGGTGTAATAGAAGAAGTCGGAGAAGAAGTTGAGGGACTGGCTGCCGGAGACAAGGTTGTTATCAATCCTGTTCTTACAAACAAGCAGCATGACAATCCTTTATACGATTTCTATAAAGAAGGAACGTTTATCGGACTCGGAGATGACGGCGGTTTTGCTGATTTTGTCGTCGTACCTGCAGAAAACATTGTTAAACTGAAAGACAGTACTTCCTTGAAAATCGGTGCCTTGGTAGAGCCGACAGCAGTTGCGCTGCAGGCAATCCGTGAATCGGAACTTAAGTTCTCCGAAACGGTTGCGGTTTACGGAGCAGGTCCTATCGGTCTTGTGACTATATTAGCTGCACGTGCAGCCGGAGCGAAAGATATCTTTGCCTTTGATTTATCGGATGAGCGCCTCGAGAAAGCTAAAGAATTTGGTGCTACACATACTGTAAACAGCGGTAAAGAAAATCCTGTAGAGTATATTAAGTCGATTTACCCGGACGGTGTCGACCGGACATTTGAAGTCGCGGGCGTGAAACAGACACTTGAACAGTCTATTCAGTCGACTAGACCGAGAGGTATGGTCTGCATTGTTTCCATCTTTGAAAAAGAAATCGATTTTAATCCGATGATGCTGACAACATCTGGTGTAAGAATATCGAGCTCTCTCGGTTATGAACCGGATATCTTTGAAGCGACTGTAAAAATGATTGAAAGTGGCCAGATTGATCCGTCACTGATGATTACTGAAGAAATAGAACTCGATGAAGTTATAGAAAAAGGCTTCAATAAATTAATTGAAGATAAGTCTCAGGCTAAAATTCTCGTTAAACTGAGCGGCGAAGAATAATTAAATATATGCTTTATAAAACACGGTGATTTAATCATCGTGTTTTTTTAATCTGTTATAGTAGTTTTAAAGAAGTTTTTAAGAATTCATTAAAGGATTGAGAATATGGGTAAAACATCATGGCATGTACTGTCAAATGGCGAATATTTAACTGCTTCAAGCAAATTGTCCATGGCGCTTGATGAAGCGGATGCTGTATTAATCGGTGTTGGCGCAGGCATGGCGGCGGCAGATGGTTTTACATATGCAGGACCGAGATTTACACAAAATTTTCCTGATTTCATTGAAAAGTACCGCTGGCTGGATATGTTTCAGGCAAGCGTATTTGAATTTGAAAATTTAAATGAAGAATGGGCATTTTTCAGCCGTTTTGTCGATTTAAATTATATGAGTCAGCCGCTCGGGGAATCTTATATACGTCTGAAAGAATTACTGGAAGGCAGAAATTATCATATTATTACATCCAACGCAGACAATGCTTTTGAAAAAGCCGGTTTTGATAAAAATAAAGTATTCGACGTGCAGGGGAAATATAACTTACTGCAGTGTTCAAAAGGATGTACTCCAAAACGTTATAATAATGAAGAGTTAATGAAAGACATGATCGACCGCCAGCGGGGTATGAAGGTGCCTGACGATTTGATTCCATATTGTAAGGAATGCGGTGCGCCTATGGAGCTGAACCGGCGTAATCACACCGATTGGATGGTGGAAGATGAACAGTTTTTCAGTGATCAGAAACTGTTCCATAATTTCTTGGATTCTTATACAGATAAAAAGTTATTAATACTGGAACTCGGCTGCGGCTATATGGCACCGCAGGTTATTAAACACCCATTTCAGCAGCTGGCTGAAAACAGGCAGAATGCATTGTACATGACTGTGAACTTAAAAGATTACAGAATACCGCCTGCTGTAAGAAAACGTTCAATCTGGCTGCAGGAAGATATCAGAACACTGCTTGAAAATGTTCAAAAAGAACAGCAGATTATTAAAATGAAAATATACGAAACGGAGCAATAATCAATGTATCTTATAGAAGTTAAACGCAACGGGAAATATATCTACGACGGAGCAGTTGCTCTTGCTGTTCAGGTTTATGCGCAGAAGAATTTATTTTTAGGCGAAGATATGGTCTTTCCATACTTAACAGAACCGCTTGTTCAGGTCGGACGCTATCAGAACGCCCGTGAAGAAGCGAATTTAGAATATATGAAAGAGAACGGCATTAATCTGGTCAGAAGGGATACCGGCGGCGGAACTATTTATCTCGATATGGGCGGCGTGAATTTCTGTTTCGTCAGTGATAATACAAGCGCGAGTGCAGATATTAATTTTGATCAGATGTATGCTCCTGCCATAGAAATATTAAAAGAACTCGGCTTAAAAAATGTGGAGAAAAGCGGACGCAATGATTTGCATGTAGATGGAAAGAAAGTTTCTGGCGGTGCAATGAATGTTGTTAACGGACGGACCTACAGCGGCTACAGTCTGCTCTTAGATATCGACGAAGAGAAAATGGAGAAATCACTTAAACCGAATAAAAAGAAGATGGAATCGAAGGGAATTAAATCAGTCCGCAGCAGAGTCAGCGCTTTAAGAAATCATTTAGATGAAGAATATAAAAATCTTTCAAGCATTGAATTCGCTGAACTGATGATTCTTAAAATATTTGGTGCAGCTGACAGAAGCGAAGTTAAAACATATGAACTGACCGATGAAGATTGGACCGGAATTGATCAGCTGATGGCTGAAAAATACAGCAACTGGGAATGGACTTTCGGGAAGTCTCCAAGATTTAAGTATTCAAGAGACGGCAGATTCTCTATAGGTACACTTGATATTACGCTCGATGTTGACGGCGGTATAATTCAGCATGCAAAAATTTACGGCGATTTTTTCGGTAATCAGGAAATCAGGACAGTGGAAGAAGTGCTTGAAGGTGTACGTCTCAAAGAAGAAGATTTACTATCTGCTCTCTCTTCTATAGACCTGAGTCATTATTTAGGCAGTATTACGAAAGAAGAGATTGTGAAACTAATTTTAGAATAAATTCAATGCTGCAGGGTATAGAACAAAGTTATTGAAAAAGGAGTGCATTCACAATGAACCATTTAAAAATCAATGAAGAAAGATTATTAAATAGAATTACTGAACTGGGTCAGGTAGGACGAAATGACCAGGGACAGTTAATCAGACTGGCTTTGACAGACGAAGATAAACAGGGCAGGGATTTACTGGTCAGCTGGTTTCAGGAACTTAACTTAAAAGTTGAAATTGATCGTTTCGGCAATATATTTGCAACCTGGGAGGAAGAACACAATAAGGGAGAAAAACCTTTAATGCTGGGCTCTCATATCGACTCGGTCATCGATGCCGGAATATATGACGGCAGCTACGGTGTACTGTCAGGACTTGAAACAATCCAGTCATTAAAAGAAAATAATATTAAGACAAAAAGGCCGGTCACTGTGGCAGCATTTACTAATGAAGAAGGTGTGAGATTCCCGCCGAGCATGCTTGGATCTTTAGTGTATTCAGGAGATTTAAGTCTCGAAAAAGCACTCGATACTATGAGTATCGACGGGCTGAGATTAGGTGACGAACTTGAACGCATCGGTTATGCGGGGAATAATGAACCCGGTTTTATTCAGCCGGAAGCCTATATTGAACTGCATATTGAACAGGGACCGGTACTCGACAAGGAAGATTTCGAAATTGGTGCAGTTCACAACCTTCAAGGGAACTCAAGACGGGAAATTACTTTTAGAGGAGAAGCGAACCATGCAGGATCAACACCGAACTATCTGCGTAAAGACCCAATGCAGGCAGTGACATACTTTATGTCAACACTGTATAACTATATTAATAAAAATGAACTCGACACAGTTGCAACGCTCGGATCAATTCAGCTTGAACCGAATGCCGCAACAATTATACCGTCAAAAGCAACATTTACACTCGATATGAGAAGTCCGACAGAAAAAGGTTTCCATGAAGCGCAGAAGTTAGTCCGCGATACACTGGAAGAAATTAAAGCAGAAGGAAAAATAGGTGTAGAGGCGACGGAATTTGCGATTTTCGAGCCGGTAATATTTGATAAATCCATTGTTGAAAATATTGTCGCAGCGGCAGGAGAGTTAACCTTGAGTTCGAAATTAATGACATCAGGCGCAGGTCACGATGCCCAGATGATTAACCGGATTGCACCGTCAGCGATGATCTTCGTTCCAAGTAAAGACGGTGTCAGCCACAACCCATTGGAATATACATCACCGGAACAGCTGGTGAATGGCGCGAATGTTCTGCTGCGGACAGCCGGCAGATTATTACAATCTTAAGTGTTATAATC
>X87_Garden_Dormouse__coassemble_54_pt1 | contig 29475 bp, 35 predicted proteins | sample X87_Garden_Dormouse__metabat2_low_PE_003 | metagenome-assembled genome bin X87_Garden_Dormouse | reverse complement strand
ATACGTATACATGAGAGCAGATTTTAACCCATAATAAAATTTCTCATCAAAAAAGAGAGTCCAAAATCGACTCTCCAGCATAATATTCGTTTATCGACCAAATGAAAATGTCACATCAGGCTGATAACTTATGTTCGACCGTATGAAGGACATGTTCATTGAGGCGATAAAAAGCTTTGGTTCCAAAGAACAAGACGCAATGGGATGATTATATACATTTGTCTCATTGAACATCTCACATTGAGACAATTATGCGTCTTCACATCAAAACAGGCACCATACTCATTCCTTCCGCTGTTCCAGTTTCCGGTTCAGCGCCTCGAGCCGCGCTTCAATTACATCTTCGCGGTCGCGCAGCCGGTGTCTATGGACTATTTCTTCATCTTTTTCAAAGCGTTCTAAAATATCCAGAGTAAATGCGCTGTACGATTCATACTCATCCTGATGCATCTCATAAAGAGACTCGTATACCCAGTTTAGAACCGGAAAATTCAACGGTTTAAAGGGTGTATCTGCCAGATGCTGGTAGCGTTCCTGAAGTAGGCTGATCAACTCCTCAGTAAAACCGAATGCTGTCATATCATACTCGTGTTTCCCGTAAAGTTTCAGCGCGCGTTTATAAGATGTCGCTGCGCCGATAATATTGTCTCTTCGGTAATGGTATTCACCGGTCACGATCAGCACGAAGAACACTTCAGCGTCTTCTTTCGTAAAGTCACCCTTGTCTTTCCATGCATCTTCCATGATTTCATGGCATTCGAAGTAATCTTGCTTTATAATTAATTCGTTAAAGAATTGTAACAGTATTTTTTTATCGATACGTATCACTCCTGAAATTGAGGTTTTGTAATGACTGCTTATAAAGTGAAATTAGATGTTTTTGAAGGACCGCTCGATCTGCTGCTTCATTTGATTAAAGAACTTGAAATCGATATTTACGATATTCCGATGAAAATGCTCACTGAGCAGTATATGGAATATATTAATCAGATGAAAGAACTTGAGCTCAACGTTGCAAGCGATTATCTCGTTATGGCGAGCGAGCTTGTGAAAATTAAAAGCCACATGCTGCTGCCGGAACCCCCCATGCCTGATGATGATTATGAAGATCCGCGCGAGCAGCTGATGTCCCAGCTAATAGAATATCAAAATTATAAATTATATGCTGAAGAATTGAATAAGCTGAAAGCGGAGAACAGTCTCCAGTTCACCAAAGCACCGCATGCTTTCGAAGATGAGGACGAAGATTCCGGCACTCTCGAGCTGAGTCTTCACGACTTGCTTGAGGTCTACAGCAAAGTAAAGTCGCGCGTCTCTCTTAACGAAGAGTCCTATGTCGTCGTGCAGCGCGAAGTTTATACGAAGGAACAGGCAGTGGCTTTTATCGCCGCGAAATTTAAAGACAGAAAATCTTTAAAAATGACCGAGCTTCTTACTTTCGATGAACCCCGCAGCAAAGTAGTGCAAGTATTTATTACTATACTAGATTATATCAGTCAAAATCTCTATCAGATTACACGCATCGATGAAGATGATTTTGAGCTCGAAAGGTTGGCTTAGATTTGGAAAAAATAAACATCATTGAAGGTTTATTATATATTGCCGGCGACCTCGGTTTAAGTGAAGAAGCACTGATGATGCACGTGCCGATTACTAAAATGCAGCTTGAGGCCGAAGTGAAAAAATACGATAAAGAACATTTAACAATTACCCGTCACGGCGACATGTACTTTTTAAAAACGACGGATAATATGGAGAAATATATTAAAAGAGTACTCGCTGACCGGCCGGCGAAGAAGTTATCCCAGGCGGCGCTTGAAGTGCTTGCAATAATTGCCTACAATCAGCCGATTTCAAGGAACGGCATAGAAAGCGTTCGCGGCATTCAGTCGGACGGTCCAATTGCAACACTGGTCAATAAAGGGCTGGTGAAAAAGAAAAATATTAGTGACGAACGCGCTCAGCATTTCGAAACCACTCAAAGCTTTTTGGAAATATTCGGTCTGGAATCTTTAGATGACCTGCCGGCAGATGATATGATAGCAGAACAGGAAGAAATCGACTTGTTCTTCAATAGCTTAAAGGAGCAAAATTAATGAAAACTACACGGTTAAATAAAAAAATTGCAGATGCAGGCATTACTTCACGGCGAAAAGCGGACACACTAATAGAAGAGGGCCGCGTTTTCGTTAACGGCAAGAAAGTTACTGAACTCGGACTTCAAGTGACTGACAAAGATCAGGTTACTGTCGACGGCGTGCAGCTGACCAAAGAAGAGCCGGTCCATATTTTATACTACAAGCCGGCAGGTGAAATCTCTGCTGCAGAAGACGATAAAAAGCGCGATACAGTGATAGACGCTTTTCACGATATCGACGCGCGTCTTTATCCAGTAGGCCGGCTCGACTACGATACTTCAGGGCTTTTGCTCGTTACGAACGACGGTGAGTTTACCCAGCTTATGACACACCCGAAATTCGAAATGAAGAAAACATACAGAGTTAAAACAGACGGAATCTTACTCCGCCATCAGCAGGATGAAATGCGCCGGGGCATCAGACTCGACGACGGCAAAACTGCACCTTGCGATTTAAAAGTTATCCGCGACAAGGGCGGCAAAGATATGATTTTGGAAATTACAATTCATGAAGGACGCAACCGTCAGGTGAGAAGAATGTTTGAACATTTCGGTTTAAATGTCACAAAGCTGACACGCATCCGTTTCGACTTCCTGACACTCGACGGCTTAAAAGAGGGCGACTACCGTTTCCTGAAGCCTCATGAAGTCAAAAAGTTGATTGCGAACAGTAAGAAGTAAGCGTTTAAATGTCATAATACTGTCAAACCGCAACAAAATGTGTAGTGTTATAATTGGTGCTGCGTACGCATTTTATTGCGGTTTATATTAATGTGGAAAGGGGCCTGACGTTGAAAAAAGGAACTAGAAAAATTATTCGTACAGGTACAATTATTACAATCGCCGCTTTGCTCGGCATTACACTTTATTTAAATTTGAGGGACGGCTCTCAAACTGTCAATGTCGGAGACGAGGCAGTGGATTTTAAACTGGAGACACTGGACGGTGAAGAAATTCAGCTGTCTGAATTAACTGCCGAAAACGGCGTTATTTTGAACTTCTGGGGAACATGGTGCAAACCATGCCGCGAAGAAATGCCGGAAATGAACCAGGTGTATAACGAAGGTCATGAGGATTATGAAATTATTGCTGTGAACGTTTCTGAAAACAAGCAGCAGATTGAGCAGTTTCTTTCGGGATTATCTGAAGATCTCGATTATCCGATAGCATTGGATCCAAACCGCAGTGTAACGAAAGCTTATAATATCGGACCACTGCCGACGACTGTCGCTGTTAATAAAGAAGGTGTCGTCGTTAAAAAACAGGAATATCAACTGACTAAAGAGGATATCTACGCATTTATAGATGAATCTCTGGAATAGGATGACCTAATATGGAACTCAAGGAAATTAAATGTAATCATTGCGGTCATGTAAACCCTCCGGGCACCCAGCTGTGCCAGTCCTGCGGTAAGATGATCAATGAAGATTACGACAAGAAAAAAATTAAAGACCTGATGCGCTATGACGGAAGTGCAGTGCGTTCAAAGGTTCGTTCACAAAGTATTTTCGATAAGATATGGAACTTTTTCACCTCCATTAAAGTCGGCGTAGGAATCATTGCGATAATCGCAATAGCCGCTGCTATCGGAACAATCTTGCCTCAGGAATACTTTATTCCAATCGGTGCAGACCCGCTGCAGCACTATACAGAACAGTACGGTACATTCGGTACCTTATACTACAAACTCGGCTTTACGCAGCTTTATTCATCATGGTGGTTCGTGCTGCTGATGGGGCTCCTTGCCCTCAGTCTGATTGCAGCGAGTGTCGACAGAGGAGTCCCGCTGTACAAGTCATTAAAAAATCAGCGTGCCAAAAAACACGCTTCATTTTTCAAGCGCCAGCGTTTATTTAAAGAATATGAATCAAATGAAAATGCTCAAGCACTTGCCGAGACATTTGAAAACAAAAAATATAAATTAAAAACTGACGGTGACCACTATCTCCTTGAAAAAGGCCGGCTGTCAAGATGGGGCCCTTACATTAACCATACAGGGCTGATTATTCTGCTTGCAGGAAGTATGCTGAGATTCTTCCCCGGTGTATACATTGATGAAATCATTTACGCACAGGAAGGCGAGACAGTAAGCATACCGACTACCGACGGACAGTATTACATGCGTAACGACGGTTTCACGCTGGATACATACGATGAAGATGCCGGCACGGTTTTTGATCAGTCACTGCAGAACAATATGGAGATGACAATCAGCAACTTCCAGACAGATATTACGATGTTTGAGAACAAAACAGCAGATATCGTCGGTTCATCACCGGATCTTGAAGAAATAGAAAATTACAGTATCCGCGTGAACCACCCGTATTACTTTGACGATTACGAGCTGTATCAGTCAAGTTACGACAACTCGCAAATGAAATCGATGACATTCAGGCTTGAAGATTCAGAAGGCAATGTACTCGGCGAGAACTTCACAGTCGGTCTCGATGATCCGGCAGACAGCTATGAAATAACTGAAGATATTACGATTAACATGAAAGCTTATTCTCCCGACTTTTTAGAAATCGATGAAAATGGAACATTGATATCCGAAACACCGGTTCCTACAAATCCGGCCTTCGTCTTTGAAGTCGCAGCAGGAGATACTTCGGAACTCAGTCTGCTGCAGATTATGAATTCAACGGATATTACACAGGATAACGAATACAGTATTAAATTCGTCGAAGCCGAAGAGCATATGGCGAGTGTACTGACATTGAAAAAAGATTTATCAATGCCGATTATTGCAACCGGATTTGTGATTTTCCTCATCGGATTATTTATCGGGTCATACATTAATCACCGCAGAATTTGGATTAATGCAGAAGGCGACACGATGAAGATAGCCGCTCACACTAACAAAAACTACTTCGGACTGAAGAAAGAAATGAATGCAGCACTTGCATCCTACGACCTTCCCGAAGTATTCGATAAACAGGAAAAAGAGGAAAATGACAAGATGAAAGGATAGTGTTTAAATTATGGAATCAACCTTTTTATCACTCAGTAACACATTTATATTTATTGCGTTTCTTATACTGCTGATTGCACTTTTACCGCTCGGCATAAGTATTAAATCAAAATCAGAATCGAAAAAATATGAAAAACTTGCAATCTGGATGATTGTAATCGCGTTTATACTTGAACTGGCTTACTTTATAATGCGCTGGCTCGCAACGGGCCACGCGCCGGTCTCAAACATGTATGAATTTATAGCGATGTTCTCTATTATGCTGATCGGCGGATTTTTAATTACCTATCATTATTTCAAAACGAAGGTGTTCGGTCTGTTCGCCATTCCGGTTTCACTGCTCCTTCTCGGATACGGCAGTCTGTTCTCAACAGACGTTCAACCTCTGATACCGGCATTACAGAGTAACTGGCTGGCTATTCACGTTATTACTGTTACCTTGTCTTATGGTATACTGTCCATGAGTGCAGTTGCAGGACTGATCTATTTAATAAAAGCTATTCCTGCAGATGAAAATTCATGGCGCGCACGCTGGCTGGAAGCAGTCATGATAGCGATTCTGACTGTTGTAATGTATATGGTGACAACGGTATTTATGCAGAACATTATCGGCTACAATGATGAGTTCTACTATACCGACCAGCAGGGCCAGCAGGTTATTGCTGAATACCATCTTCCAAGCCTGATTAATTACAATGATGCAATACCGGTAGAGCACGTAGGCAACAATGAATATGAGCCTGTCGACCACTTCCACCTTGGAATTGACCTGCCTCCGGTTATTAAAGCACATACTTTAAATACAGTAGTATGGTCGATTATTATCGGTTTGATTACGTATGGAATTGTACGTCTGATTATTAGAAAACGTCTGTTTTCACTGGTTAAACCTTTAACTAAAAAAGCCGACCTTGCGCTGATGGATGAAATAGGCTACCGATCTGTTATTATCGGATTCCCGCTGTTTGCACTCGGAGGTATCTTCTTCGCTGCAATCTGGGCTCAGATTGCGTGGAGCAGATTCTGGGGCTGGGACCCGAAAGAAACGTGGGCCTTCATTACATTTATGTTCTATACAATCTTCCTTCACCTCCGCTTAAACCGCGGTTATGAAGGCGAAAAGTCTGCATGGTTAGCCGTAGGCGGGTTCATTCTTATTCTGTTTAACCTGATTGCGATTAACTTAATTGTAGCCGGCCTGCATTCCTACGCATAATATGAAAAGAGGGTAATTATGGCAGAAAAAATATTATTAGTCGATGATGAAGAACGTATTCGTAAATTGCTTAACTTGTACCTGACAAGAGAAGGGTATGAAATTACTGAAGCAGGAGACGGCAGAGAAGCACTGGAGCTTGCATTAAACAATGATTTCCACTGTATTCTTCTCGATTTGATGATGCCGGAAATGAACGGGATTGAAGTCGCAAAAGAACTGCGCAAGGAAAAATCAACACCCGTTATTATGCTGACAGCAAAAGGTGAAGAAGCTGACCGTGTCGAGGGACTTGAAGTCGGTGCTGACGATTATATCGTGAAGCCGTTCTCGCCCCGCGAAGTCGTGCTGAGAGTAAAAGCAATCTTGCGCCGTTCTTCTGAAACGGCCTTTATCGAGAACGATTCATCAGCAAAAGATATGATCGTGTACGAACATCTTGTTATCGACAACGACGCTCACCGCGTCCTCGCCGATGACAAAAAGGTTAATTTAACACCGAAAGAATACGAGCTGTTATTATTTTTAGCGAAGAGTCCGGATAAAGTATTTAACCGGGAAGAACTGCTGAAAGAAGTGTGGAACTATGACTTCTACGGCGATTTAAGAACAGTCGATACGCACGTTAAGCGTCTCCGCGAGAAACTGAACAAAGTTTCTCCGGAAGCAAGCCAGATGATTCACACAGTCTGGGGTATCGGCTATAAGTTCGAGGTTAATGACAAATGAGTTTTTTCTCCAGCGTTGTAACTAAACTGTGGTTTACTATCTTAATGATAGTAACTACAGTTTTAATTATATTATCGATCATTTTGAGTTTTTATTTCCGAAATTATGCGCTCAGCAGTACAGAAGAACACCTGGAAGACGAACTGAGCCGGATTGAAAATGTAGTGCTGTCGACGCATACACTTGATTTAAACGACTCGTACCTCTCAGCTGAAGAAAACCTGATTATTTATTCCGATGGACATTTCATTGCCGGCGACAGCGAAATGGCTGAAGAAATATACAGCGAAATTATTACTTCTGATCTGACTTCCAGCACTTTTATCGTCAACGATATAAACGAACGGGAATTTATGGTTAAGGTGTCTGATTTGAGCGAGTTCTTCGAGTCGGATACAGCAATTATAAAATACAGTGATCTTGACAGTCTCAACCAGTCATTTTTAACAGTCTTAATTATTCTGATAATCAGCGCGGCGGTTCTTTTCTTAATGACAACTTTCTTTGCGTTTTTCTTAATCTCAAGAATTACTAAACCGCTGATAGCCTTAAAAAATTCATCCTTCTCAACAGCAGGAGGGAAATACAACCAGCTTAAAGTGACCTCGAGAGATGAAATCGGCGAGCTGACACTGGCATTTAATAAGATGAATAACAATATTAAAAATACAATTACAGAACTGACTCATGAAAAGAATTTAAGAGAAACTGTCTTTTCGTCACTGTCGAACGGAATTATATATTTTAATACGTCAGCAGAACCTGTCTACTCTAATGACAGGGGACAGAGTTATTATCAGCTGTTCCAGCAGAATCAAGAAGAATTCGAATCCTTTAAGTCGCTGATCAAAGAAGTTTCGAGGTCGGATGAAAACCATCTCGAGCGGCTCGATATTGAAGATCTGCATCTGCAGCTTGCCATGTCTCCAGTTAAATCGCTTGAAGAAGAGAATGGGGTCACGGTACTCATCCGGGATATTACGGATGAATATAATACAGAAAAAATGCGGACGGACTTTATTTCGAGCGTCTCTCATGAGTTGAAAACGCCGATGGTGATGCTGAGCGGATATTCAGAAGCTCTGCTCGATGATATAGTAACCGAACCCGAAGAAGTTAAGGAAATGGTCTCGATTATAAAAGACGAATCCGACCGTATGAACAAGCTGGTCAGTGAACTGCTGATTATTGCCCGCATGGATTCTGATGATGTGCTGTACGATATTAAAGAGCAGAACTTTACTATGCTGCTCGATGAACTTCATCAGCGCTTTGATTATAAGCTGAAAGATAACAATATTGAGCTGGTTATAGAGGCCGGGAGTGAGATGGTGCAGTTCCCGTTTGACTACGATAAACTGAATCAGGTCTTTACTAACTTAATCGATAATGCAATACGCTATACATCACGAGGAGATATGATTACAATAAATGTTGCAGAAGATAATGAAGACTATGTAAGCATCGAAGTCCGTGACACCGGTACAGGTATTAAGCGTGAGAATCTGAAACATATATTTGAACGATTCTATAAAGCCGATGAAGCACGGACAAGAGGAAAACACGGCACCGGTCTCGGTCTTTACATCGTCAGCAATATTATTAAAAAACACGGCGGAACGATTACTGCAGACAGTATCTTCGGCGAAGGTACAGTATTCACTATTAAACTGCCAAGAAAATAGAAGGGAATGAGCCATTTGGACAGACAGCGACTTCGGAAAATTATTTACATCAGTATATTAAGTGCACTCGCCTTCATTCTGATGCTGATTCAATTTCCGCTGCCTTTTCTGCCGCCATTCTTAATGCTCGATTTATCCGACATACCGGCCTTTATCGGTTTTATATTGTTCGGAGGCATCGGCGGATCATTAATCATCATTATGAAAATAGTGCTGTACAGCATTTTAATGGCAAGTGAGCCAATCGGACCGATAGCAAATCTGCTCGCTGCATTTTCATTTTTGCTGCCTGTATACTTTTTCTATTACAAGCGAAAAACAGCGAAAAGCCTGATTGCAGGCTTTATAGCGGGGACTGTCGTGCTGACGCTGGCCCTTGCGGTACTCAACTACTTCGTACTGCTGCCGGCATACGGTCTGATCGTCGACCAGACAGATATTTTCAATAACCTCCGTACGGTAATTACAGCGGGAATTATTCCGTTTAACATTGTTAAAGGTATTATTTTAAGTCTGATCTGTTATGTAATTTATAAAAAGGCGGTTCCTGTTCTGATGAACAGACAGTAAATGAAAGTCATCCGGATATCCGGGTGACTTTTTATTTGGAGGAGTATTTAGCTGGTTAAGGTGTTGGCTTTGGTTTACAACGGGAGAATGGTGTTGTTGTTCGAAGCAGTCCGGTTTACAACGGCCTAACGGTGTTGTCATTCGAGGACGTTCGGTTCACAACGGCGAAGTGATGTTGTTATCCGAGGACGTCCGGTTTACAACGGCGGCCGCGCGATGCTATTCGGAGGCGCTCAATCCGTAAATTCTTTCCAGACAAGAAAAGAACGGAATCAATGATCCCGTTCTTGATATTTAAATCAATTTATTCATATTTTAATGGATCGCCGTCGAATGGTGCATCCTCAACTTTAATCGAGTCTGTCGGGCAGCCATCGAATGCGTCTTCCATGTCTTCAAGCAGGTCCTCAGGCACAGCCGTAACGCCTTTATTATCATCTAAAATGACGTAAGCAATGCCGTCGTCATCGTAATCATATATATCTGGTGCTGCAGCACCACATGCACCGCATGCGATACAAGTATCTTGATCAACAATTGTGTACTTTTTTGCGCACATATATTTCACCTCTTAACGTTTACGATTAGTTCATAACTAATACTAAGAGAAAATCAAAAATTTATCAATGAACAAAAATCGAATTTGTTAACAATCCACCGTAAGTATGATTACTCTTTAAATGTCCATACAAACAATATATAATTAAACCAAGAATGCAGTTACTAGGAGAATGCGCTATGAAAGATGATTTTTACAAAGATATTAACCATAAGCGTGCACAGGATGAGAAGTCTGGTAAAACAAGTGCAGGTAACAAAAAGTCTGAAGAACGAGAACACAAAACTTTAAGCCGCAGTGCGCGTCATAAAACTAAAGATGCTGCTGACAGTAAACAGCCGGAGAAAAAAGCTCCGAAAAAACAGCAGCCGAAAGATAATAATTTTACAGATAAGCTGAAAGGGTACTTCAGCCGGGAAAATGCCGAAAAAGGCAAGGCGCTGTTTGCAGGAAAGTTATCCTCATATAAACAGCGCATTAACAATGAAATTAAAATTTCCAAAGAAAAACTCGGAGGCATCGGTGCTGCAAAAGCAGCTGATAAAAAGCCCGAACAAAAGAAAGACGGCGGACAGAAACGCATGCTTCCCTGGGTACTTGCCATACTCGTTTTAATTCCTATTACAGTCTTATTGGCATTTTTAATATTTTCGAATTTCTGGCCGTCATTGAACGATGAAATGCAGGTGGCCGATGAAAACACTTCGGAAGAAACCGCAGACGGTGAAGAGACAGAAGAAGAACAGGCTTTTAACGAGGAACTTGAAGCCCAGAAAGCAGAACACGAAAGACGGCTGGCTGAAAACCGCAATGAAGATTTAACTGCAAAAAATATTGAAACAAATTACTCTCAGGAAGAACTTCAAGAACTTGAAGAAGCTGCGCTCAGCGCAATCCGCGGCAAGGAAGACGGTTCCGAGGAAGAGAATCAGTCAGCTGAGGAAGAGTCGGAAGAAAACTCAGAAACTGATTCGGACACAGAAACCGCAGATAACAGTACAGAAAACGAAACGGAAGAAAATACAGAAACAGATACAGACTCCGACTCAGATGAAACAGAAAACGCCAATGCTTCTCACGTCGTCACATCCGAAGATAACTTATACCGTATTGCTATTCAGTACTACGGCGACGGCAGCGCAGAAAATGTACAGCGCATCATGGAAGCAAACGGCGTTACTCCGGATAATCTGACCGTTGGACAGGAACTTATAATACCGTAAATGAAAGTAGGCCATTAAATGTCACACATCAGCATCGCAATTGACGGGCCGGCTGCTGCCGGCAAGAGTACTATTGCAAAACGCGTCGCAAAAAAATTAGGATTTTTATATATCGATACCGGTGCAATGTACCGCGCAGTTACTTTGTATGTGCTTGAACACGGCGATGATATTATTAAAGATATCGCTTCGCACATTCACATTACATTCGGCATCAACGACGAAGTATACTTAAATGATAAAGATGTCTCAAAAGAAATCCGCTCGCCGGAAGTTACAAATAACGTCAGCCGTGTTGCGGCAGCCGGCGAGGTCAGAACATATCTCGTTGACATGCAGCGTGAAATAAGCAGAACGAGCAGTGTTGTAATGGACGGCAGGGATATCGGCACGACTGTGCTGCCAGATGCGGACTTGAAAGTTTTTATGATGGCTTCTCCAGAAGTCAGAGCAGAGCGCAGGCTGCTCGAAGAGACTGCACGCGGCAACAACATAGATTTAGCCACACTGACTGCGGAAATCATCCGCCGCGATGAAATTGACAGCACGAGAGAAATTTCACCGCTCGTTCAGGCTCATGACGCAGTCCTTCTCGATACGAGTCAGCTGTCGATTGAAGAAGCTGAAGCAAAGATAATTCAGCTGGCGGAAGATAAACTGGAGGTACAGTAAATGATATATGAAAGTGCGAAGTTTTTAGTTAAATGCTATTACAAATTAAGATTTAAAATAACGGTAATTGGCGAAGACAGAGTACCGTCATCGGGGCCGGTTATGCTAGTCTCAAATCATATTTCGGATTTCGATCCGCCGCTGATCGGTCTCGCTCTGGAACGCCAGCTGTCATTCTTTGCAAAATCGGAATTATTCGAACTGCCGGTCATCGGTAAAATATTCCCGAGCCTGAACGCGATTCCCGTATCCCGCGGGAAGAGTGACAGAGCTGCTCTGAAAACTTCTATTAATGCGTTAAAAGAAGACCGCTGTCTGTTAATATTTCCGGAAGGCAGCCGCAATAAAGAAGACGTTAAAAAATTACAGCCTCTTCAGCAGGGGGCGAGCTTTATCGCCAGCAAATCAGAAGCACCGATTGTGCCTGTAATTATTAAAGGCGAGTATAATCGAAAAAAAGGTGTTACAATAGTATTTGGCAAGCCGATCGATACGAAAGAGTTTTTAGAGGCAGGCAATACACGCAAAGATTTAACGCTTAAATTAGAGGAAAATCTTAACAATTTACTATTTTCTGAATAATCACTTGACAAAAGACACGAATTGTAAGAAGTTATTTATATACACTGTATAGTAATTGGAGGCAAGCACATGGCGACAGAAGACATTAAGAACGAAGAATCAAACATTGAAGAAACAGAAGTAAACGATGCACCTGACAACAGCGAAGATTTACAGAATGAAACTGAAACGGCTGATAACAGTCCGTTTGCAGTTGGTGACACGGTAACAGGTACAATCTTTAACATCGAAGACAAGTTTGTAAAAGTTCAAGTGGATGATTCTGACTACGAAGGCATAATTCCAATCAGTCAGCTTACAAACAAACGCATCGAGCACCCGAATGACATTATTGCACTTGATGATTCAATCACTGCAGTAGTTATCAAAGTGGAAGATGATGCTAAAAACATCATCATTTCAATCCGCAAGCTCGATGAACAAAAAGCATACGAAGATTTAAAACAGAAACAGGATGCTGATGCAACGCTAGAAGGTACTGTTGTAGAAGCAGTTAAGGCCGGTCTTGTACTAGACGTCGGCGTGAGAGGATTTATCCCCGCATCACTTCTTTCTGATGAATATATTGAAGACCTTGAACAGTTCAACGGTCAGACTCTGGAAGTTAAAGTCGAAGATATCGATCAGGAGAAAAACAGAGTAATTCTTAACCGCAAACGCATCGTTGAAGGTGAGAAATCAAAACAGCGCCAGGAAGAACTTCAAAACCTGGAGATCGGCAGCATTATCGAAGGTGAAGTTGTACGTACGACTTCTTTCGGTGCATTCATTAATATCGGCAGTGCAGACGGTCTTGCACACATTTCAGAACTGAGCTACAGCCGTGTTAACAGCGTCGAAGACGCAGTTGAAATCGGACAAAAAGTTAAGGTGAAAGTTCTTGATGTTAATCCTGAAGAGGAACGCATCAGCCTTTCTGTGAAACAGGCCGGCGAATCACCATTCAATAAGTTTATCGATGCTCACAGCACAGGCGATGTGCTGACGGGAACTGTTAAACGTCTCGTTGACTTCGGTGCTTTCGTTGAAGTAGAACCTGGCGTTGAAGGACTGGTTCACATTTCAGAAATTGCACATGAACATGTAAATGTACCTGGCGATGTACTGAAAGAAGATCAGGAAATTGAAGTGAAAATCATCGGCTTAGACAAAGATAACGAAAAGATTTCACTGTCAATCAAGGCTCTGGAATCTGCTCCGCCAAAATCAAAACAGCCTAAGCGCGAAGAAAACACACGCGTTTACACTGATGATACTGAAGACGATGCACCTACTTTAGGTGACGTGTTCGGCGATCGTTTTAAAAACTTAGACTTATAATATTAGAACTCATTAATGAATAAAGAGCGATGATACTATCGCTCTTTATTTTATTTGTGTTAAAATATATGTGCATACAGGGAGGGTAACAATGTATAAACCAACAGTAGCAGTAGTAGGTCGGCCGAATGTCGGCAAGTCCACACTTTTTAACAGAATTATCGGGGAAAGAAAGGCAATTGTCGAAGATTCTCCGGGCGTTACAAGAGACAGATTGTACGCCGAAGGTGACTGGTTAAATTATACTTTTAATTTAATTGATACCGGCGGTATTGAAATTAAAGATGAGCCGTTTCAGCAGCAGATTAAAATGCAGGCGGAAATCGCAATTCTTGAAGCAGATGTTATTTTAATGATTGTGAACGGCAGAGACGGTGTGACGAGCGATGATTTATTCGTTGCGAGAATTTTACAGAAGTCAAAAAAACCCGTCGTTCTTGCTGTAAACAAAATTGATAACTATGAAATGCGCAGTGAAATATACGAGTTTTACCAGCTTGGGCTCGGAGAACCCTGGCCGGTATCCGGATCACACGGTCTCGGACTCGGAGATGCGCTCGACGAAGTCGTCCAGCACTTTAAAAATCTGGAAACAGAAGTCGAAGAAGATCCGTCGATTAAAGTATCTTTAATCGGCCGTCCGAATGTTGGTAAATCCAGCCTGGTCAACGCTATTCTCGGCGAGGAGCGCGTTATCGTTTCCGATATAGCAGGCACGACGCGCGATGCGGTCGATACAGCGTATACTTTTGAAGATGAACCGTACACTTTAATCGACACAGCGGGTATGAGAAAGCGCGGTAAAGTATATGAAGCAACCGAAAAATATTCAGTGCTCCGTGCAACCCGGGCGATTGAACGTTCCGATGTTGTTCTCGTCGTGCTGAACGGTGAGGAAGGCATCCGCGAACAGGATAAAAGAATTGCAGGTCTTGCACACGAAGCGGGCCGAGCGATTATAATTGTCGTCAACAAATGGGATGCAGTCGAAAAAGATGAAAAGACAATGCGCAAATTTGAACTGGAAATCAGATCGAACTTCCAGTATCTGGACTACGCACCGATTACTTTCGTCTCTGCTATGACTAAAGTCCGTCTTAAAACTTTGTTCCCGCTTATTCAACAGGCGTACGCATCAAGTCATATGCGCGTAAAGTCGAGCACACTGAACGAAGTACTTGTAGACAGTGTCAGCATGAATCCAACGCCGACAGACTCAACAGGCCGCCGTTTGAGCATCTATTACGGTACGCAGGTGAGCGTCGGCCCGCCGACCTTCGTCCTGTTCGTGAACGACGTGGAGCTGATGCATTTCAGCTACAGACGGTATATAGAAAATCAGCTGCGAAAAGCCTTTGATTTCACCGGCACGCCGATTCACATTATCAGCCGTAAACGAAATTAGAAAGTAGGGTATCAATATGAACATCTCAGTCATTGGAACAGGTAGTTTTGGTACAAGCCTCTCGATGGTCTTAAATGACAATAATAATCGAGTAATGATGTACGGGAGAAATCAAGATACTGTCCAGGAAATAAATGAAAGACACACTAACAGCCGATATTTAAAAGATATCAAGCTGTCTGAAACTATTACAGCAACAGCATCACTAAAAGAAGCTGCAGCACATGCTGAACTTTTAGTGCTTGCGGTACCCGTGAATGCGATGCGTTCAGTCGCATCCGACTTAAACGGATACCTCGAAGAATTAAATAAACAGGTTCTTGTAGTACATGTAGCAAAAGGACTTGAATTAAATACCTACAAACGCGTTTCGGAAGTCCTCGAAGAAGTATTCGATGAAGCACGTGTCTCTGATATTTGTGTGCTCAGCGGACCGAGCCATGCAGAAGAAGTTGCTCTGAAGCAGCCGACAACTGTCAGCACAGCATCTCTTTCAGAAGAGGGTGCTGAAATTATTCAGGATGTCTTTATGACGGATTATTTCAGAGTATACGTTAATAACGATATGGTCGGAGTGGAAATCGGAGGAGCGCTGAAAAATATAGTTGCTCTCGCTGTCGGTGCACTGGCAGGTTACGGTTTCGGCGATAATCCTAAAGCTGCGGTTATTACACGCGGACTCCATGAAATCGCCCGTCTCGGTACGAAACTCGGGGCAAATCCGCTGACCTTCCTCGGCCTGGCAGGAATGGGAGATCTGATTGTTACAGCGACCAGCCAGCACTCGAGAAACTACCGCTGCGGCCAGATGCTTGCAGGCGGATTAACTCTTAAAGAAGCGACAGAACAAATGGGCATGGTGGTCGAAGGCGTCAATACGACCAGAGCCGCTTATGAGCTTTCTGAACAGCACGATGTTGAGATGCCGATTACGAAAGTTCTGTACGGTTACTTATTTAACGGCATCAGCGAAGATGAAGCATTCACTGCACTGATGAAGCGTGAAAAAACTTCGGAATCAGAAGGTTTGAAACAATTACTGGAGAGTCAAATAAAAAATAGTAAATAGTTAGAGGTAAATATATGTTTGATATTTCAAGAATGGACTTAATGTGGGTGTCATTTGTGTCAATCGGCTTTATGGCACTTGCGGCGGTCTTAATATATCTGGCAAGATTTGTTATTACTATTCGTTTTGTCAGCGTTATCGTTTCTTTAGTGGCGTGGGTGCTCTTAATACTCGCTTTTCTCCTGATGATTTTAGTTATCGGAGGATCCACACATGCGTAAACTGACTTATATTTTAACTGCAGCACTGGCGCTCTTCGTATTAACCGGGTGCATGTATCCGGACGACGAGCGCGCAGGAAGCAATATTCCGCCTGAAACCGATATAGACAACGTGCAGAGCGCAGTCGAAAACTTCAGGGAAAAGGAAGGCGGTATCCTGCCGATTAAAACGACTGAGGATTCTGCGGAGTATTTAAAATACCCGGTTGAATTTACCAGAATTGTACCTGAGTACTTAAGTGAGATTCCGGTAACAGCGTACGAAAACGGCGGGAACTTTCAATATGTTATACTCGATGCAGAAGATAATCCGACGGTAAAAATTGCGGATCTTGCCATTATCGAAGAGCTGCGTTCGCTGAGCCTCCGCATTAACGGTATGGGCGAGCACGTCGAACTCGGAGAACAGATTGGTCCGAACGTTTATCAGCTTGACCTGGAACATTACAATCTCGCTGAGAATCCGACTGTCACCAGCCCTTATACTGGACGCGAGCTGAATGTCTATTACAGCGGCGGTGAGGAATTTGTCGTCGATTACAGAGATGATCTGAATCTGATGATTGAAAACGAAGGACTCGAATTTGAAACGGGCGAGGATATCCGTGAAGTTCTTTATGAGCTTACCCCGATAGTGCCGATATATGCGCCTGAAATGACAGTTGACGAGAATAACGAAGCCATATTTATGACGAGTGTGCATAAAAGTTAATTTATGCCCTTTTTTTAAAGTAAAAAACGTTTAAATCCGTTGCAGTCCCTACGGCCGTATGGTAAAGTCAAAACATAATGATAAAATCATTATACAGATTATAGGAGGTCTATCAGATGAATAAGACAGATTTAATCAACGCTGTCAGCGACAAAGCTGACCTTACAAAAAAAGAAGCAGGAGCTGCAGTAGACGCAGTTTTTGAATCAATTCAATCTTCACTGCAAAACGGTGAAAAAGTACAGTTAATCGGATTCGGCAACTTTGAAGTACGTGACCGTGCTGCAAGAAAAGGCCGCAACCCGCAGTCTGGTGAAGAAATCGAAATTCCAGCATCTAAAGTACCTGCATTTAAAGCTGGTAAAGCACTTAAAGACGCAGTTAAATAATTTATCTACTAGGCCTAACATTGAAACGTTAGGTCTATTCATTTATAAGGTGATATTTATGAAATACTCAGCCCCGGAAACCTATAACGATTCGACACTTCAGGAATTGATTGAAAAACTGGATCAAAATGAAATTACTGAATTTTTTTCAGATAATAAAAATATAATTCATAAAAGACACATTTCTGATGCGGTTCTTTTATTTACATATGCTTTAAATCAGCTCGACAGAATACCATCTGCCGACAAGCGCGAACAGCATGTTCTGACAGGGGACTATTATTTCAGCGAGTTCTATTCGGCACTTGCACGCCACGGAGAAATGCAGGTTGTTCACGATATGGTTGAAATCTCGAAAAATCTGGCTTCTAAAAAATCCAGACAGTACGAACACGGGCTTGAACTTTCCGACAGCGAATTAAAGTACCTGCTATTTGCACCGCTTTTGTATTTAATAGATAATGGGTATGTGAAGTCTGACCTCGATGACGTACTCGGCTGTTTTATTAAAAACATGAACCGTTCGGAGCTGGCATACATAATAAATACAAAAGGTGAAAGCTAATGCAAACAGAAAATAGAATTCAGACAATCTTCAATTCCATTTCGGATGATTACGATCACATGAACGATATCATAAGCTTTAATCAGCATACGATATGGCGCAACCGGACGAACAAGGAAATCTTTGTGAAACCGGGCCATCAGGTGCTCGACCTGTGCTGCGGCACAGGAGACTGGACAATCCAGCTTGCCGAAGAAAATAAAGACGCTGATATTACCGGACTCGATTTCAGCGAGAACATGCTGAAAGTCGCAGACAAAAAAACTGCTGATCTTAAAAATATTACACTGGTGCAGGGCGACGCTACGGATCTTCCCTATGGGGATGATTCATTTGATATTATTACAATCGGTTTCGGCCTCCGCAACCTGCCTGATTATGAAGGTGCAGTCGAAGAGTTTTACCGCGTGCTGAAACCGGGCGGCCAGCTTGTGATTCTCGAAACTTCCAATCCTGAAAACAGCCTGATTAATTTCGGTTTTAATATTTATTTCGGTAAAATCATGCCGTTTCTCGGCCAGAAAATTGCCGGCAGTGGACAGGAATATACCTGGCTGTATGAATCGACGAGCAGCTTTTTAACAAAAGCTGAGTTGAAAATGATGATGCACCGCTCAGGGTATATAAATATCAAAGTAATCCCTCATACATTTGGTACTGCAGCAACTCATATCGGCTACAAACCGCTAGAGGCTGCAATGTGAAATCTTTAAAAAAATTCATGGCGGGAGAACTGACCCGTGTTAAAAAAATTGTTAAAGAGGAACTGAAACCAAATGGCACGATAGTTAACGATAAGAGTTTCGAGCTGTTTAACTCTGGGGGAAAGAAACTTCGTCCCATGTTTACGATACTTGCCGGTAAACTGGGAGGAGAAGAACATTATAATGATGTACTGAAAACAAGTGCGAGCCTCGAACTGCTGCATATGGCGACACTGGTCCATGATGATATTATCGATGACAGTGAGCTCCGCCGGGGCAAACCGACTGTATTTTATGAAGAAGGCTATTTTCAGGCAGTTAATACCGGCAACTATTTGCTTTCTTCTGCCCTGCAGATAGTCAGTAAAATAAACAATCCTGCCTTCCATGCAGTCTATTCTTCGGGCATCAGGGAAATTGTGAAGGGGGAGCTCGTCCAGTTTGATACGCAGTTTGATGCCGCTCAGACACTGGATGATTATTTCAAAAAAATCTACCGCAAGACTGCGCTGCTGATTGTTCTCAGTATTGAACTCGGCGCACATGCGGCGAAACTGGACGCTGAGCTGATGGAGAAACTCCGGACTTACGGCTATCATATCGGCATGAGCTTCCAGATTATCGATGACTGCCTCGATTTTACCGGCAGTACGAAAACGCTCGGCAAACCGAATTACTCGGATATTAAAAACGGGCATTATACGCTGCCTGTACTGCTTTTGAGAGACTCGGATTCCGAGTTTAAATCGATGCTCGAACAGTTTTCTCTGACAAAGGAAAATCCGGGCGCCTTGATTGACTATATATTAAAAAGTGATGCAGTGGACCGGGCACTTGCTGTCAGCACGGAACATCTCGAACTTGCCGAGGTTGAAATCAGCAATATCGATGAGCCGGTCAGACATTATCTGACGGAAATTGCCGGTATGTTGAAAAACAGGCGAAATTAGTTTGTAAACACACTGTATATAATGATAAAATGATATTCGAAAACACATTTAAGGAGCTTACTATAATGGAAAAAACATTTCTTATGATTAAACCTGATGGTGTCCAAAGAAATCTTATCGGACCTATCGTTGAAAGATTAGAAAACAAAGGTTTCAAAGTTGTCGGTGCTAAATTAATGCAAGTCTCTGAAGATCTTGCTAAAACTCACTACGGTGAGCACAGCGAAAGACCTTTCTTCGGCGAGCTTGTAGACTTCATCACTTCAGGCCCAGTTTTCGCAATGGTTCTTGAAGGTGAAAATGTTATTAAAACTGCACGTCTAGTTGTTGGTTCTACAAACCCTCAGGAAGCTGCTCCTGGAACAATCCGCGGAGATTTCGGTTTAACTGTCGGTAAAAACATTATTCACGGATCAGATTCACCTGAAAGTGCTGAAAGAGAAATTAACTTATTCTTCGACGAATCTGAAGTATTAGATTACGACCTATCTAATAGCGCTTGGATTTACTAAAACTTGCAACCAGGCTGGGTAATAACATTACTCAGTCTTTTTTTCATATATATAAATAATTCAGATAGAGGTGCTTACAATGAGATTTTTAACTTCAGGAGAATCACACGGCCCGAAAGTCAACGCCATTGTCGAAGGATTCCCTTCAAACCTTCCTGTTAACAAAGAACGCATGCAGGAGGAGCTGTTTAAACGCCAGGGCGGATACGGGCGCGGACGCCGTATGCAGATTGAAAAAGATACGTTCGAATTCGGTTCAGGCATCCGCCACGGCAAAACACTCGGCAGTCCGATTATGATGGAAGTCAATAACGATGATTTTAAACATTGGGTCAATATTATGGGAGCCGAGCCGATTACAGAAGAAGAAGAAGCGGAAATGAAACGCATTATTACGAAACCGCGTCCGGGACATGCAGATCTCGTCGGTGGAATGAAGTACAATCACCGCGATCTGCGCAATATTCTTGAGCGCTCTTCTGCCCGTGAAACAACTGCACGTGTTGCTGTAGGTGCCCTCTGTAAAGAATTACTGCATGCTCTCGATATAAATATTACTTCCCGCGTGACTAAAATCGGCGAAGTTACAGATGACGGTATATACAATTTCGATGAATTAAGTGATAAATCGGCTGACTCAAGTGTGCGCATGATTTCAGATGAGGCAACAAAACAGGCTGAAGAAACGATTGATGACGCGAAGAAGAGAGGCGATACACTCGGCGGTGTCGTTGAAGTCATCGTTGAAAATCCTCCAGTAGGCTTGGGATCACACGTGCATTACGACCGTAAACTCGATGCGAAAATTGCACGCAGCATCGTCAGTATTAATGCATTTAAAGGTGTCGAGTTCGGCATGGGCTTTAAGATGGCTGAAACTCCGGGTTCAAAAGTGCAGGATGAAATTAAATTCGACTCTGAAGACGGTTTTTACCGCAGTTCGAACAATCTCGGCGGTTTCGAAGGCGGCATGACAACGGGAATGCCGATTGTTGTCCGCGGAGTAATGAAGCCGATACCGACGCTTTACAAACCGCTGATGAGTGTCGATATCGAAACGAAAGAAGCATTTACCGCAACGATTGAACGCAGTGACCCTTGTGCGGTGCCGGCTGCATCTATTGTCGCTGAACATATGGTCGCAATCGAAGTGGCGGAAGCAATTTTAGACAAATTCCCAAGCGATGACTTCGGTGATCTGAAAGCTTCTCTCGAACTATACAACAAACGTTTAAGCGAGTATTAATATGGACATTTCGACGGCCTATAAAGATAATAATTATAAAATCCACGTTGACCGGAATATTTTAAAAAATGTTCTTCAGACTTATACCGAACAATACGAATCTGTATACTATATTATCGATGAGAATATCTATGATATATACAAGGATTCAAAATTATCATTTATAAAATCGCCGCTGGTCGTCACAGGAGGAGAATCGTTTAAATACGTTTCTCCTCTAATGCACACTATGGAAGCACTGCTCGCATCCGGCATCAAGCGGAATTCTCTGCTTGTCGTTATCGGCGGCGGCGCCACGGGGGATGCCGGCGGTTTTATCGCAAGCATTATTCTCCGGGGTGTGGATTATATTCATGTGCCTACGACACTCCTCGCACACGATTCCGCTATCGGCGGCAAGACTGCGATTAACTCCGAACATGGTAAAAACTTAATCGGCGCATTTTACCGCCCCCGGGCAGTCATTTATGATCTTGAATTTCTTGATTCGCTGCTGGAAGATGAAGTGCTGAGCGGTTTCGGAGAAGTTTTCAAGCATGCGATGCTTCACAGTCCCGCACTGCTGGATGAACTTATGGCGGCGACAGAGAACAGTATCGATATTACAACGCTTCCGCTTTATATCATTAAAGGCATCGAAACAAAAATGAAAATTGTTATCGAAGATGAGCACGAATCGGGCAGCCGCAAGTTTTTAAATTTAGGACATACGCTGGCCCATGCTGTGGAATATAAATATAAAATTCCCCACGGCCAGGCAGTTATGCTCGGAATCATTGCAGCGCTTTATATATCTAACGAATTGAACGGCGCCGGTTTTGACCTTGATGCATACATTGCCTATATACGTCGTCACGGCTATCCGGTTCAGCTCCTTAAAGAGATGGATATTGACGAGATGATGCACTTTATGCAGAAAGATAAAAAAAATCACCGCAGTGATTATATAAGCTATGTTGTATTCGAAGATAAAAATACCCCTGCTGTCACGGATATAAAAATCGAAGATTTGAAAAATATGCTGACAGCATTAAAGGAGCGCATATGAAACAATTACTGAATGGAACATTCGAAGGCACTGTAAGAGTCCCCGGCGATAAGTCAATCACACACCGCGCTCTTATGCTCGGTGCACTGAGTGAGGGAACAACTCAGATTTACCGCCCCTTAATCAGCGCGGATACGCTCAGAACTTTTGAAAATATGCGTCAGCTGGGCGCGGAAGTGACCCAGGAAGGCGATGATTTTAAAGTTGTCTCAAAAGGGCATGACCATTTAATATCGCCTGATGCTGTCTTGTATACAGGCAACAGCGGCACAACAACACGGTTGATTACAGGCCTGCTCGCCGGTCTTAATAATATTACTGCATCGGTTGAAGGTGACGAAACAATCGCTAAACGGCCGATGGACCGCGTTGTTATACCGCTGTCGGAAATGGGTGCTGATATTTCTCTGAAAGACGGCAGATATCCGCCGGTAAATATTCATCCGGCAGTATTAAAACCATTGGAGTACGATATGCCGGTTGCATCTGCCCAGGTGAAAAGTGCAATACTTTTTGCCGGACTGTTTACTGACGGGGAGACCGTCGTCCGTGAAACACACCAGTCCCGCAATCATTCAGAAATTATGATGGAGCAGTTCGGTGCGGACATTTCCGTCTCGGGTACAACTGTTAAACTACAGGGCGGCAAAAAGCTCTCAGCCTCGGACGTTACCGTGCCGGGCGATATTTCATCGGCGGCATTTTTAATCGTGCTCGCACTGATTACGAAAGATGCTGATATTACAATTGAAAATGTCTCACTAAACGAAACACGGTCAGGTATTATCGACGTCGTGAAGGCATGCGGCGGCAAGCTTACAATTACCGAACACGATTCTAAAGGTGAGAAGTTCGGAGATATCAGAGTGCAGTATACACCTGATTTAAAACCTTTTCATATCAGCGGCGACATTATTCCGCGTCTGATTGATGAAATTCCGATTCTCGCGGTGCTTGCAGTATTTGCTGACGGTGAGAGCACTGTCCGCGGTGCGGAGGAACTAAGATTTAAAGAAACAGACCGCATTACAGCTGTAATTGCGGAACTGTCAAAATTCGGTGTATCATTTGAAGAGTACGAAGACGGCTTTAAAGTGAAACCGGGATATAAAAAAGTTAAACAGGATGAACTGTTTAAAGGCTATCATGACCACCGTATAATTATGATGCTGATTGTCATGGCGGCAGCAGCGAATACAAGTATTGAAATTGATGACCAGAGCGCAATAGACGTATCGTTCCCTTCGTTTGTTAGTGATCTTGAGGGTTTAAGAAAGGACCGGTAATATGCAGGAAGAAATACTCCGTATAATCGATAAGCTCCGGCAGGGGACTTATCCCGAAGAAGATTTAAATTATATACTAAACAGTTTAGAGCAGTTTCACTCGGATGAATCGCTGGAGGCTTTGTTCTTACTCGGCGATGCGCTGCAGAATGCAGGGCTCGACTATCAGGCAAGACAGGTCTTCCTACATTTAAACGACAATGTTGATCATGACGATTACGTCATCAGCTATCTCGTTGATTCGTATATCAATGAAGCGCGTTTAGACGAAGCGCTCACATTGATTAACAACAGTCCTGAAACACCGACGGTGCTGATGCTGAAATCTGAAATATTCCAGCAGATGAACTTAAATGATGTAGCCGTGCGTCTCTTGTTTGAAGCGAAAACGATGACGGATGATATTATTATAGACTTTGCAATCGCAGAGCTTTATTACACGCTCGGAGACCTTGAAGAAGCAATCCGTTTTTATGAAACAGTGCTGAACGAAGGTCTTGAGGAAGTTAACGGTATCATCATCAGCCTGCGCCTTGCGGATATTAACTTAAATCTTTTAAACTTCGAAGACGCACGAGCATATTTTGACAACGTGCCGGACGAAAGCTACGGAAACGAAGACTTTTATAAAGAAGCTCTCCTCGAGTACAATTTAAAAGAATACGACCGTGCGAAAACTCTGCTTGATAAAGTTATCGATAATGAACCGTACTTTATCAATGCTTACATTCTTCTGATGAACATCTATGAAACTGAGCATAATCTCGATGAGGCCCTGGAAACGCTGCTCCGCTACCTGCGTGAAAATGATAAGAACGCATTGATATACTTCCATATCGGACGTCTTTACTTCAGGCAGAACAAACCGGAGGAAGCTATTGAAAACTTCAGTCTTGCAACATCGCTTGATGAAGACTACGATGACGCCTATCTCATGCTGTTTGAAAGCATTTTGAAAACAGGAGAAACAGAGACTGTGGACGAATACGTGAAACATCTTGATATCAACGCGCTGAGCGGGGAGTCCATTTATCTTCTTGCGAAGATTGAAGCAGAGAATGAAAACGACGAAAAAGCACTTAAGTATTACGAAGATGCGGAAGCACTGATTGGAGAATCAGCAGAATTTTACGCCGATTTCTATTACTATCTGATTGAAATCAATCATCCGAAGAAAAAAGAAGTACTCGAAAAATTAATCAAACTAGAACCCGATAATCTGGAATGGCAGCTGGATTACGAGCGAATAGCAGGTGAGGAAGACGAGTTTTAAAAAAGATTTTATAAATTATTGTCTGTATAATTATGAATTCAAAGACCATACTGCAGTGTGGATTTTAAATTTTATAAAATCCCATCCTCTGATAACGCATAATATTTCGTTTACAAAATCGGGCCTCAGCCGCAAGCTCCGTATTGCTGAAAAGAGGACAAACCGGCCGACTTTAATGTTTGAAAAGAACGGCACGGTAACCGCTGACGGCGAGACGATTTTCCATGAGCTCAACCTGAACAAAACCGAAGAGCTGTACGTCGAATTTATCTTCTCAAAAAACGATGTCCGCTACAATCAGGCGAAGACTGAAGAACTGATGAAAAACGATGAAATTCTATTGGAAGATATTAAAGAACTCGAAGTTTTAATCGATGAGGCGCTCGTGTCAAAAGATAAAGAACGCTTTTTCGAACTGACAGATGAACTCCAAAAATTAAATGATAAAAGAGGTTAGTATTTGTGCTTTATAATAATCGCGATTTACGTGTGTTAAAAGATGAAATTGAATTTGTCGATACGGCAATCGTTCCTTTTGCCAAGGTTGATTTTGACGGCGATCTGCTGCATCACGCTAATAATCTGGAACTGGTTCAGCTCGTTACAATCCAACTTGAAAAGCAGCTGAAGGGCCGCCTGATGATTACTCCGGCTTTGACAAATGTAGGCGGGGACAGTTCGGCGCTCGAAACGTACAGAGACCAGCTTACGGGCTACGGTTTTAAACATGTAGTCAGCTTGTCGTTTGATTCCCTCGACATAGAAGGCGTCCATCATATAAAAATTAACAGCATCCCGATCGGCGATATGGATAACGAAATGAAAATTTCAATTATTAACGATGAGGTTAAAACCGTTATCAAACAGATAATCGGAGTGTGGAATCAATAATTAAAAGTATAATTACACATTTCTGTTTATAACATGTGTCAATTATTTGAAAACCGTATTGACCGCCTAGTTTTAATGAGCTAAAATTGAAATGTCCTAGTTATATTATATGTAAAAGTATGTGCGTTTGAGGGGGGAAAGAAAAATGTCGCAAAAAGTAACAAGACGCCAGTTCCTGAACTACTCATTAATGGGTGTAGGGTCGTTCATGGCGGCAGGTATGATTCTGCCAATGGGAAGATTCGCACTCGATCCGCTTTTCCAGGAATCTTCTGCAGGTGACATGATTACTACAAGTGTAAAGATTGATGACATCACAGAGGAACCGGTCAGTGTAGACTTCACATTCGAACAAGAAGATGGTTGGTATGTGAGTGAGGTAACGGATTTCGCTTGGGTTTACCGCGAAGGCGATGAAATCATAGCGTTATCACCTGTGTGTAAACATTTAGGCTGTACGGTTTCATGGGCAAGTGATGCCGCTAACCCGGATAGATTCTTCTGTCCGTGTCACAACGGGCTTTACGAAAAGAACGGTGCTAACGTACCGGGAACACCGCCTCGTGGACCGCTTGATATGTTCGAAGTCGGAGAATCAGACGGCTACCTGACAATTGGTGCTATACACGAGAATGAATTGGTATAGGAGGGAATTAAATGCTAAATCGTATTTATGATTGGATTGATGACAGAATTGACATCACGCCGATCTGGAGAGACGTAGCTGATCACGAAGTGCCAGAGCATGTTAACCCTGCCTACCACTTCTCAGCTTTCGTCTACTGTTTTGGAGGACTGACGTTCTTTATTACAGTAATTCAGATTTTATCTGGAATGTTTTTAACAATGTATTACGTGCCGGACATTATTAATGCCTGGAACTCTGTATACTTCCTGCAGCAGGATGTAGCAGCGGGTGTTATTGTCAGAGGTATGCACCACTGGGGTGCAAGTTTAGTAGTGGTTATGATGTTCTTACATACTCTCAGAGTATTCTTTACAGGTGCTTATAAGTCACCGCGTGAATTAAACTGGGTCGTAGGCGTTCTGTTATTCGCAGTTATGCTTGGTCTGGCATTCACAGGTTACTTACTGCCATGGGACATGAAAGCATTATTCGCTACTAAAGTAGGCTTGGATATTGCTGAGAGTGTTCCGTTCATCGGAGAATGGATTAAGACACTTCTCGCAGGTGATTCAACTATTATCGGTGCACAGACACTTACAAGGTTCTTTGCCATCCACGTATTCTTCCTGCCTGCTGCACTATTTGTATTAATGGCAATTCACTTTATCTTAATACGTAGACAAGGTATCTCAGGACCACTATAAGGGGAGGGAAAATATATGAAACGCGGTAAAGGTCTCACTTTTGTCGGTGACTCACGAATTCAAAAATATGACAAACCAAAATTAAATCGTGACTATTCAGAATTCCCTGGTCGTACAGAGGAGTTCTGGCCCGATTATCTGCTCAAAGAATGGTTGGTCGGAGCAGTGTTCTTAATCGGATTCCTATGTTTGACGGTCGCTCATCCGGCGCCGCTTGAACGTATGGCAGATCCAACTGATACAGGTTATATTCCATTACCTGACTGGTATTTCCTTTTCCTTTATCAGATTCTTAAATACACATACGCTTCAGGTCCGTTCAACATTGTCGGTGCCATGATTATTCCTGGTATTGCTTTCGGTGCTTTACTTCTTGCACCTTGGCTTGACGGCAAGAAAGAACGCCACTGGAAAAAACGCCCGGTAGCAACAGGAATGATGCTGATTGCAGTTGGTATAATTTTCTATACAACTTGGGAATCGGTAGCTTACCATGACTGGGAACAGCAAAATCAGCAGGGACAGATTGTCTTCTCAAACTTAGATGCTGAAGACCCTGTCTTTAACGATCTGATTCGTACAAACTGTACGAGCTGTCACGGCGGGGAGCTTGCCGGGGGATCGGGTCCTAACCTGATTGAACCGGAACTTGCTCCGGAAATGGTTGAAGCTTTTGTTAGAAACGGTACAGAAGAAATGCCGGCCTTCGAAGGTCAATTAACAGATGATGAAATTACAGCAATTTCTGAGTATGTTGCAGGCCTCGAACTGACAACAAAAGATGAAGCAGCGAACACTGAAGAATCAGCAGAATAATAATAATGACCCTTCTGGCAACAGAAGGGTCTTCTTATAGGTGAAATGATGATATATAACTTATATAAACTGATGTTTAACAGACTCTTCCTGGTCTTTCTTTTGATTTGCAACATCGCTGGAACAATATACGGTTATATATGGTACGGCGGCCAGCTGTCTATTACGCCGTGGTATTTTTATCCATTCGTTCCGGACAGCCCGACAGCCACTCTGTTTTTATGTATATTAATTGTCTTAATATTATTCAATCAAAAATTTGGCCTGATCGATGCCCTGGCTTTTACTACGCTGATAAAGTATGGGGTATGGGCAGTAATTATGAATATCTGGAACTTTATCGATATGGGTTTTGTGTCTTGGATCGGACTGATGCTTATCGCTTCGCATGCTGCCATGGCGCTGATGGCATTTATGTTCCTGCCTTATATTGAAATTAAACCTTGGCATTTTTACGTTACAGCCGTCTGGCTGTTTCACAACGATGTCATTGATTACGTCTATATGCAGTATCCGAAATACGGCAATCTTCATCCGTATGCACAAGAGATAGGATATCTTGCCTTCTGGCTGACAGTCATTGTCCTCGTGCTATTATATAAGCTTGCGGCTAGACGTAATAATTGACTAAAGTAAAAACAGTTTAGTAAAATAGTGTTATGAATCAGACGGAGGGACTAACTTGTATCTTATAATCTATTTTGTAATTTTAATGATTGTACCAATGCTTGCACAGATGAATGTCAAATCCACCTTTAACAAATACTCCAAAGTACGCTCAACGAGCGGTTTGACAGGTCAGCAGGTTGCAGAAGACATCCTCCGGGAAAATGGAATATACGACGTCACCGTTGAACGCGGGCAAGGTGTTCTCACGGACTACTACGACCCGAAAAACAAAAAAGTCGTTCTGTCTCCCGGCAACTTCGACAACCCGAGTGTTGCAGGCACCGCAGTAGCCGCACACGAAGTCGGACACGCAATCCAGCATGCTACCGGCTATAAGTTTTTAAACTTCAGATCAGCATTGTTCCCGCTCGCACAGCTCGGAAGCAACTTCTCGTACTTCCTGATTATTGCAGGTATCATTCTGACAGCGGCACAAAGCGCTGCAGGAGGCGGACTTGGTGAAATACTTCTCTGGTCAGGTATCGGATTAGTGGCCTTTGCCGTACTCTTCCAGCTCGTTACACTGCCTGTGGAGTTCGATGCATCGAGACGGGCAATGAACCAGATTGAAGAACTGAACATCGTGAACAGTAAAGAATACCGCCACGCTAAAAAAGTGCTGAACGCTGCAGCAATGACTTACGTTGCCGCAACAGCAGTAGCTGTAGCCGAACTGTTACGCTTTATCATGATTGCAAGAAACTCAAATTAATAATTTTTAAA
>X87_Garden_Dormouse__coassemble_45_pt1 | contig 31313 bp, 49 predicted proteins | sample X87_Garden_Dormouse__metabat2_low_PE_003 | metagenome-assembled genome bin X87_Garden_Dormouse | reverse complement strand
ATTTTTCATCAGACAACCTTTTAACAATAGAATTTTTACGGATTATTCGACCACAGTCCTGCATTTTTCAGTACAACACGCGGATTTAATTTAAGCTGGGCAACAATCAGTTCAGCCAGATCTTCTGCCTGCATGACTTTTTCTGGATTGCCGTCTGTTAAGTTCAGTTCAACCGCCATATCTGTCGCGACTGTACTTGGCGTTAATGTCGTTACGCGGATATTGTGCTTACGCACTTCCATCATCAGTGATTCACTCAGGCCGATGACTGCAGCTTTCGATGCAGAATAAGCACTCGTCACCGGACCGCCTTTTTGTCCTGCTGTAGAAGATATATTAATAATATCCCCTGTCTTACGCTCAACCATCTCAGGCAGTACCGCGCGCGTGGTGTAATACACGCCGTTAACATTAACATTGAGAATGTTCGTCCACTCTTCAGGTGTCAGTTCCATAAAGCTGCCGAATTTGGAAATACCGGCGTTATTCAGAAGAATATCAATTGCACCTAATTCACCTCGGATTGATTCTACCGCTGAAGTGATTGCTTCCATATCTGAAACATCAGCTGCAGCGATTGCTGTTTTAACATCATAGCTTTTAAGCTCTTCCTGAACTTTTTTAAGATTTTCAATCGACCGGCCGACCAGTCCGATATTTACACCCTCTGCTGCCAGAGCAAGAGCCGTTGCACGGCCAATACCGCGGCCTGCTCCTGTAATCAATGCTGTTTTACCGCTTATATTTTGCATATTGAAATCTCCTTTAACTCTTTTATTTCACATATAATTTTATCACGTTCTTCATCTTTAAGATAACTTATGACTTAAAACAATAAGATAAATCATGCAGATGATTAATCTCATAATCAGCTTGAATCTGAGAATCATTTTCCAACCTGTAAGGATTGTACCAGACCGAATCAATGCCGGCATTATGAGCACCGGCAATATCAGAAACAAGACTGTCTCCGACCATCAGTATCTCATTTGGATAAAGATCGGCTCTTTTCATACTTTTTGTAAAGAAACTGATATCCGGTTTTGCATGACCAAGATCATCAGATACAAACAAGTCAGTAAAGTACCGCTTCAGTCCTGATAATTTCAGTCTGTTTTCCTGCATCGTTAATACACCGTTCGAAGCTGCATAAATTTTACAGTCTGCTGATATTTTCCGAAGCATTTCTTCAATACCTGGTTCCATAATGTGCTGCTCCCCGAGTAAATTGCCAAAATGTGCCTTGGCGAGATCGCTGTCAAAATCCATATTCAGCGATTCAGACAGTTCTTTGAATCTTATATTCATTACATCTGCAACGGACAGCACTTCCTCTTTCTGCTGTTTCCATAAACGCTCATCAATTTCTGCGAACGACTCAAAAACACCTTTGTTATATTCGATATTGAGCGTTGAAAAAGTTCCCTTCAGCGCACTCTCACTGCATTTTTTAAAGTTAAATACTGTATCATCGATATCCAAAAAAACCGCTTTATACATATCATCTCTCCCGTAATATTTTTAGTCCTCAACTTACCATCCACAATATCAATAATGATTAACGTGCTCAATACTTTCATTTTTCTCCCGAAGTATTATATTCTTAAGGTAGATTCTAATTAAATGAGGTGCAGTGATGAATATAATTGTTACAAGCCTGTTCGTTGATGATCAGAAGAAAGCATTAAACTTCTACACCAGTATTCTCGGTTTCATTAAGAAACATGACGTACCTGCAGGTAATTTCAGATGGCTTACAGTCGTCTCAAAAGACGATGAGAATGGGACAGAACTCGTCCTGGAACCCAATGACAATATCGCAGCACAAGACTATCAGAACAGCCTGATGCAGCAGGGTATTCCCGCAACGATGTTCGGAACAGATGACATTGATGAAGAATTCAAGCGCTTAAAATCACATGGCGTTGAGTTTACGATGGAACCGAAGGCTGCAGGTGAGATAAAACTCGCAGTATTTAACGATACGTGCGGCAATTTAATTCAGCTGATTGAGCAGTAAAATAGACACTTCCAAAAATTGGAGGTGTCTATTTTTATTTTGGCTCCGTCAATTCATATACTTCATGGAACTTCGAACTTGGCGGATCTATATAGAAATAATAATTTCCTTCAGAATTATTGACGTTAACTACAAACGGCAGTTTCATAGTGACTGACTCCCCTGGATTAATATCTGCGGTCAATTCTTCTTCAATCGCATATTCTTCCATGTAGTTAAAGCCTTCCTGATCTTTTTCCATCAAGGAAATATTTGAATTCTCTTCGAATTTAAATGCTTCTTCCCCATTATTAGTCACAGTGACATCTACAAGAGCCAAATAAAATCCTGTATCTTCTTCAAAACCTATAAGATACTCTTCCATCGACTTTCCTTTAAACTCTCTTGTCAATGTAAAATCATTCACTGTTAATGTGTAAGGCTGATTAATCATAATTGATTCTTCCAGTTCAACTGTATCACCTAGATGGCGATATTCAACATCATCTGAAGTTTCTTCATCAGCTGTGTCACCCTGTTCAAGCTCCTCTTCTGATACGTTGTCTTCCTCATTCTCTGAAGTCGCCTCGCTCGTTTCAGCATTCTCTTCTGTCTCTTGTTCCTTTTTCACTTCATCATTACCGCATGCCGCTATAATAAGAAGTAGAACAATACTAGTAAAGTATAAATATTTCTTCATCAAAATCTCTCCCCTTAGCTTAAAATATATAGTAACTGGTTAATTGTAACATTAGTTCCTTTGCATTTTCAGCTGAAATTTAAAAGTTCCCAAGCAGTGATTATTCGATGGAATGAGACATTTTACTTTGATTATAAAATAAGAAAACACTTCCCATTCCTGGGAAGTGTTTCGAATATATAGATATATTAACGTTTTGAGAACTGTGGAGAACGACGGGCTTTCTTAAGTCCGTATTTGTAACGTTCTTTCATACGTGGGTCACGTGTTAAGAGTCCAGCTCTTTTCAGCGCGCCGCGGTGTTCTGGATCTGCTTCAAGTAAAGCTCTTGCAATACCGTGACGGATTGCTTGTGCCTGACCTGTGAAGCCACCACCGTGAACATTTACCAATACATCGTAGTTACCTTCTGTTTCTGTAACTGCGAATGGCTGGCTTAAATCTAAAATTAAGCTTTCAAATGGGAGATAATCTCTCATGTCACGTCCGTTAACTGTTACTTTACCTTCACCTGGTACTAAACGTACACGTGCAACTGAGTGCTTACGACGTCCAGTTCCTTGATATTCTACTTTAGCCAAATGTTTTCCCTCCTAGTCCTTAACCACGTAACTCGTAGTTTTCAGGTTGTTGTGCTGCGTGTGGGTGTTCCGCTCCACCGTATACAAATAATTTCTTGCCTTGTTTACGTCCTAATGGATTCTTAGGTAACATTCCTTTGATAGAAGTTTCTAATAATCTCATTGGGTTTTTGTCTCTTAATTCACCAGCTGATACTGATTTGATTCCACCAACATGACCTGAATGTCTGTAGTAGATTTTTTGTGATTCTTTTTTACCTGTTAACACAATCTCACTTGCATTGATTACGATAACGTAGTCACCTGAATCAACGTGAGGTGTGAAAGTTGGTTTATGTTTCCCGCGTAAAATTGTTGCTACTTCTGTAGATAAGCGGCCTAAAGTTTTACCTGCTGCATCTACAACAAACCATTTACGTTCGATGTTTTGCTCATTAGCCATAAACGTTTGACGCATAGTAATTTCCTCCTAAATCTGTTCTCTATTGTCGTTTTAAATTTGTCGTTTTTGTCTTTTTATATTCATAATCCTAATAAGTTTCCGGGGCCTATTAATCATGGATGGATATAAAAATGTACCGTTAATTATTATATAATTTAACCTTCATAAAGTCAATGTTTTCAAGATAATTTCTACAGCTTTTCATACCAAACTTTTTCCAGATAAAGACCTTCTGCCGGTGCGGTTTTAGGAATCACCGTTCTGTCTTTTTTGGCAATCATGTTTAAAGTATCAGGTTTTCTGATACCTCTGCCGCATTCGAGAACATAAGCTGTGATTACCCGCACCATATTATAAAGGAAACCGGTGCCGGTAATCAGAAATTCAAACCCGTCTGCTGTTTCGATAACTTTAAAGTCTTTAATAGTCCGAACTTTATTTTTAATTTCCGCCTTGGCACTGGAAAATGTCGTGAAGTCATGCGTGCCGATAAACGGCTGCATCGCCTCTTCCATCAGCAGAGCATCCAGTTCATACGGGTAATGTGTCTTTAAACCATCGTAAAAAGGGTTCTTAGTGCCTGTGTAGACTTTATAACGGTAAGTCTTCCCCGTCGCATCAAAGCGTGAATGAAAGTCATCAGCAGCGATTTTAACATCATTAATCAATATGTCATCCGGCATCGCTCTGTTTAAAATGAATTTCCATTTTTCAGGCGGCAGATCTATCGGTGTGTCAAAGTGGAAATACTGTTCCAAAGCATGCACACCCGCATCCGTTCTTGATGATGCATGAATCCGGACAAACTCCTTGTGCATCCGTTTCAGCTGTTTTTCCACAGTGCCCTGCACCGTGCGGTAGTCATGTTGATACTGGAATCCACTGAAGTTTCGTCCGTTATATGAAATATTAACTGCCACTCTCATTAGTTTCACTGCCTTACAAATATTAATAATGTACCGAATAAAACAAGCACGATCAGTGCCAGTGTATCCCGTGTTCTCCAGGACAGAAGACGATAGTGTGTCCTGCCTTCTTCGCCCTGATAACCTCTGACTTCCATCGCTATCGCCATTTCTTCCGCTCGTTTAAATGCAGACATAAAAAGAGGTATAAAAATTGGAACGAGTGCATTGATACGCTGTTTTAAATTTCCTGTCATAAAAGTCGATCCGCGCGCACTCTGTGCTTTTATTATTTTTTCTGTCTCATCCATCAGCGTCGGAATGAATCTTAATGAAATCGACATCATCATCGCAATCTCATGCACAGGAACTTTTAAGGCTTTCAGCGGCCTGCACAGCTTTTCAATAGCATCTGTCAGCTCAATCGGACTCGTTGTCAGCGTCATCAGCGTGGTAATGACTACGAGAAGTATCAGCCGGATTGTAATGTAGATACCGGTGATCAGCCCTTCGGACTCGATTGTAAAGAATCCGCCGTCAACTAGCACCGTCCCGCCCTTGGTTAAGAAGATATGCATCAGGAAGGTAAATATCAGCAGAATAAAAATCAATTTTAAACCGTTAAACAGAAATCTGATTGATAAACCTGCAAGTTTTGTCACCGACAAAACGAACAGTATCAGCAGACTATAGCCGACCCAATGATTTGCAAAGAAAACGATAATCATAAACAGAATAACCGAAATAATTTTAGCTCTCGGATCCAGTCTATGGACTATACTGTCTCCCGGAATATATCTGCCGAGCAGCATCGAACTAAGCATTGTTACGCCTCCAGTCCTCATACAGCCGAATAAATTCAGCTGTATTTTTCGGAGTGCCATTCAATGCTATGCCCTTCTCTTTTAAATCCCGGGCCAGCTGAATAACATGAGGTACTTCCAAATCGTACCGTTCCATAAAGTTCTGGTCTGTCAGTATATCAGCTGTTCTGCCTTCGCCTGCAAGCTCTCCCTGTGACATCACCTTTACTTCATCAGTAAATTCGAGCACATCATTCATATCATGTGTAATTAAAATTACTGTAATACCTATTTTTTTATACACATCATAAAACAGCTGCATCGTTTCATCATGGCTTAAAGGATCGAGTCCCGCCGTCGGTTCATCCAGTATTAAGATATTCGGTTCCATCGCAAGTATTCCAGCGATTGCAACTTTCCGCATCTGGCCGCCGGAAAGTTCGAACGGGCTTTTCTCAAGCAGCGATTCATGAACATTGAGAAGTTTAAGGTAATAGCAAGCTTTCTCTCTTGCAGCTTCTTCCGCTATTCCCATATTCATCGGACCAAACATAACATCTTTCAGCACCGTGCTTTCAAACAGCTGATGTTCAGGGAACTGGAATACCATGCCGACCTTCATCTTCGCCTGATGGATAAGCTTCTGCTTAGATTTTTTCGAAAGTATAATGCCGTCTGTTTCCACTGTGCCGGAGCTCGGCAGAATCAAGCCGTTCATCGTTTGAATCAGCGTTGATTTACCGCTCCCTGTATGGCCGATCAACCCGTAGAACTTCCCATTTTCAAAAGTCGTATTTATATTCTTTAATGCATGATATTCAAACGGGGACTTGCGGTGATAAATTACATTTACATCTGTAAATCGAATCGTCATGATAACCGCACCACCAGTTCATCATGAGTGACGAATGAACCGTCCAGAAGTGCATTTGAAATTTCCACCGTATACGGTACTTTTAAGCTGCTTCTTTCCAGCATTTCCTTATCCCGGTAAATTTCTTCAACCGTGCCTTCTCCGACAATGCTGCCGTCGTTCATAACGATGACTTTGTCGCTGTGGTCAATTTCCGTTAAATCATGAGTAATATAAAGAATCGTTGTATCCAGCTGTTCGTGCAGGTTCCATAAAATGGACAGCACTTCGTTCCTGCCTGCCGGGTCCAGCATCGAAGTCGCTTCGTCCAAAATGAGGACCTCCGGCTGGAGTGCGAGTGCACCTGCGATAGCAACTCTCTGTTTTTGGCCTCCCGACAGACGGTGGGGTTCATGAGAACGAAATTCAAGCATATTAACGAGACCGAGAGCATGTTCTGTGCGGGCAATCATTTCCTCTCTTTCAAGTCCCAGATTTTCCAGTCCGAAGGCAACGTCATCTTCTACTGTCGCACCGACAAACTGGTTATCCGGATTTTGAAAGACAATTGCAAACTTGCGTCTCAGTCTCTGTTTATTTTTCTCGGTTAAAAGTTCATTGCCGACGTATATTTCACCTTCATAGTCTTCGATAATACCCATGATGATTTTTACCAGCGTACTTTTACCTGAACCATTATGCCCGATAATGGACGTCCATTCGCCTGCATTAAAAGAGATGGAAATATGATCCAGAGCATATGCTTCTTCAGACCGGTATTTAAATGCAATATCTTTTAGTGAAATCATATTTCCACCCCTTTAAAAAATTATGTAAAAAAAGCGCGTACCCTGCAATAAGAGTCGCGCACTGATTATATACTGCAGGATACGTTGAGCTAGACGAATGAGCCCTTCCGGGCTCACCATCATAACACTCACTCTGCTTTTAAAAGTTTACGCTTCTTCAGTTGTAACTGGAGCGCCTTCTACGAATTCGATAATTACAAGTTCAGCTCCGTCACCGCGACGAGCACCAAGTTTCTTAATGCTTGTGTAACCGCCTTGACGGTCTGCGAAACGTGGAGCGATGTCTTCAAATAATTTTTGAAGTGCATAACTTGTTGAACCATCTTCATTGATGATTTCTACGTTACGTACAGTTTGACCGGCACGTCTTTTCGATGCTAGGTCACCGCGTTTACCAAGTGTAACTAAACGGTCTGCAAGTTTACGTAATTCTTTAGCACGGTCTTCAGTAGTAGTGATGCGCTCACTTACTATTAGTGAAGTTGCTAAGTCGCGTAGCATTGCTTTTCTTTGGTCAGATGTACGTCCAAGTTTTCTGTAACCCATTATTTCTCCTCCTTTATGACTAGTCTTCTTTACGTAGACCTAAATCAAGGTCTTCAAGTTTAAATTTAACTTCTTCCAGTGACTTACGTCCCAGATTACGCACTTTCATCATATCAGCTTCTGTTTTATCAGTAAGTTCCTGAACAGAGTTAATACCAGCGCGTTTCAGACAGTTATAAGAACGTACTGATAAGTCAAGTTCTTCAATAGACATTTCAAGTACTTTCTCTTTCTGATCTTCTTCTTTTTCGATCATGATTTCAGCGTTTTGCGCTTCATCTGTAAGACCTACAAAGATGTTTAAATGTTCAGTGAGAATTTTAGCACCCAATGATACTGCTTCCTGAGGAGAGATTGAACCATCAGTCCAAACATCCAGAGTCAGCTTATCGAAGTTTGTACTTTGTCCTACACGTGTATTTTCAACAGTATAATTCGCACGTTCTATCGGTGTATAGATAGAGTCGATTGGAATTACACCAATTGGCATATCAGCTTTATTATTACCGTCTGCAAGAGTATATCCCCGACCGCGATTTGCTGTCATGCGTAATTTTAAGCTTCCGCCTTTAGATACTGTTGCAATCTTAAGGTCTCTGTTTAAAATTTCCACATCGCTGTCGTGAGTAATATCAGCTGCAGTAACTACACCTTCACCGCTAAAATCAATTTCCAAAGTTTTTTCTTCTTCGGAATATATTTTTAAAGCAAGGCTCTTCATGTTGGTAATAATTGTAGTCACGTCTTCAACAACGTTGTCAATTGTCGAAAACTCATGAAGTACATTTTCTATTTCAATCGTCTTAACTGCCGCACCTGGTAATGATGATAACAGAATGCGACGCAAGGAGTTCCCAAGTGTTGTCCCATAACCTCTCTCTAAAGGTTCTACAACAAACTTACCAAACTTAGAATCTTCCGATACCTCTACTGTCTCAATTCTAGGTTTCTCGATTTCGATCATGTGTAACATATCCTCCCTTTAAACGCCGAAAATATTAGAAAATAATATTGTTCCCAACTACTTAAGCGATTTATTATTTTTTATACACGACGGCGTTTAGGCGGACGGCAGCCATTGTGTGGAACTGGAGTTACATCTTTGATAGCTGTAATTTCAAGTCCAGCTGATTGAAGCGCACGGATAGCTGCTTCACGTCCGGCACCAGGACCTTTAACTGTAACTTCTACAGTTTTAAGACCATGTTCCATCGCTGCTTTAGAAGCAGTTTCAGAAGCCATTTGTGCAGCGAAAGGAGTAGATTTCTTAGAACCTTTAAACCCTAATGCACCAGCAGATGACCATGAAAGAGCATTACCGAACTCGTCAGTAATTGTTACGATAGTGTTGTTAAAAGTTGAACGGATGTGTGCCACACCTGCTTCGACATTCTTTTTCACTCTACGTTTACGTGATTGTTGTTTGCGAGCCATTATTTATCCTCCTTTACTTTAGTAACTATTTATTTCTTCTTGTTCGCTACTGTTTTAATTGGACCTTTACGAGTTCTTGCGTTGTTCTTAGTTTTTTGACCGTTAACCGGTAAACCGCGACGGTGACGCATTCCCTTGTAAGAACCGATTTCCATTAGACGTTTAACGTTTAAGTTTGTTTCACGGCGTAAGTCACCTTCGACTTTATACGCATCTACTACTTCACGAATTTTGTTTAATTCATCTTCAGTAAGATCTTTAACTCTAGTATTTTCATCAACTGATGCTTTAGCTAAAATTTCGCTAGCGCGCGCTGGTCCAATACCGAAAACATATGTTAAAGAAATTACAACACGTTTGTCACGTGGTACGTCAACTCCTGCAATACGAGCCATATCTTTGCACCTCCAAATTAAATATTAACCTTGTTTTTGCTTGTGTTTAGGGTTTTCACAAATTACCATTACTTTTCCTTTTCTGCGGATAACTTTACATTTTTCACAGATAGGTTTTACTGATGGTCTTACTTTCATGTTTTTTACCTCCTTAGAATATGGAGTCTCTTATTTAAAACGATAAGTGATTCTGCCACGTGTTAAGTCATAAGGTGACATCTCAACTGTTACTTTATCACCAGGAAGTATGCGTATATAGTTCATACGAATTTTACCTGATACATGAGCTAATATCTCATGACCATTTTCTAATTCTACTTTGAACATTGCATTTGGTAAAGTATCAAGCACTGTACCTTCCAGTTCAATTACATCTTGTTTACTCACTTCTTTTCCTCCTTATACAGCATTTCAATTCCTTTATAGAAATTTGCTCTAGGTGACGACTCACTTCGTCTAATAACGACTCTCTCGTATACATATAGACATAGCAACATTCACCTAAATTGCTGCAAGGTGAACATTTCTATAAGCCATTAAGAATTTCATCGACTTCTTCGAAAACTTCTTCTATATCTTTTGAGCCATCTACTGTAGCTAGAACTCCAAGACTTTTATAGAAATCTAAAAGTGGTGCTGTCTGTTTGATGTTGACTTCCAGACGGTTTTGCACTGTTTCCGGATTATCATCTTCGCGCTGGTATAATTTACCGCCGTCTAAGTCACAGATACCCTCTGTCTTAGGCGGATTAAACACGAGGTGGTAAGTCGCACCGCAAGTTTCGCAGATGCGCCGGCCAGTCAGTCTGTTCATCAGTTCTTCTTCAGGCACTTCAACATATATAGTTTTATCGATTTGAGTGCCGAGCTCTGACATGATGCTGTTCAATGCTTCAGCCTGTTCAACGGTTCTAGGGAAACCGTCAAGCAGGAAACCATCTTTTGCATCACTTTGAGAGAGACGCTCTTTTACGATACCAACTGTTACTTCGTCAGGAACAAGTTCTCCCTGATCCATAAACGCCTTGGCCTGTCTTCCGAGATCCGTCTCGTTTTTAATTGCAAGACGGAACATATCTCCTGTGGAAATATGGGGAATCGAGTATTTTTTGATTATTTTCGCAGCTTGAGTACCTTTACCTGCACCAGGCAAACCCATAATAATAATATTCATTATTTTGTTTCCTCCTACTTATCTACGCTTTCTAAATCCGCGGTATTCTCTCTGGTTAGCCTGAGCTTCCAATTGTTTCATCGTTTCAAGGGCGACCCCGATAACGATCAGCAAGCTCGTTCCCCCAATTTGAATTGCCTGCGGCAAGTCCATAAACTTCGTAATTAAGAGTGGTAAAATTGCAATTCCTGCAAGGAACAGAGAACCTACAAATACTAATCTGTATAAAACAGAAGTAATATAGTCCTGTGTATTTTTACCTGGGCGGATACCGGGAATGTAGCTGCCCTGTTTTTTCAGGTTGTCAGCCATTTTCTCAGGATTCACCTGTACAAATGAATAGAAGTAAGCAAATGCGATAATCAGGACAACATAGACAATCATGCCTATCCAGTCAGACGGATCGGCAAAACGGGCTACCGTTTGTGCCCAGTCCGCATCCGGGAAGAATAATGTCAGTGTTTGAGGCATCATCAGAAATGCCATTGCAAAAATTACCGGGATAACCCCTGCCGGGTTAACTTTCAGCGGTAAAAATGTCGATTGCGGCGCCAGCTGTGATCCAGGTGTTCTCTGTCCTTTTGCATATTGCACTGGAATCTTACGAATCGCCTGTAAGATAAACACTGCAAACGCAGTCAGAAGAATAAGGAATATTACAATGCCGGCAATTTGGAGCACTGCCATTGTAGTATCCGCATTACCTGTGAATCTTGACTGATAAAGCTGAATCAATGCACCTGGAAGTGCACCGAGGATACCAGCAAAGATAATGATTGAAATACCATTACCGACACCATGTGCAGTGATCTGCTCACCAAGCCACATAAGAAATGCTGTACCCGTAGTTAAAATTAAAGCAATAAGCAGATAAGATCCGACATTATTGTCATCGATAAGGTTGCCGCCAAACATCTGGTTAAATGCAAATGACATACCGATAGCTTGGATAAATGCTAAAACGATCGTGAAATACCTAGTGAATTGAGCAAGTTTACGTCTTCCGACTTCACCTTGTCTTGCCCATTCAGCAAACTTTGGAACTACATCCATTTGAAGCAGCTGCGTCACAATTGAAGCCGTGATGTACGGCATTATTCCCATCGCAAGGATAGAGAAGTTCATGAGTGCTCCGCCACCAAATGTGTTCATTAAATCTAAAACTCCGCTCCCGGAAGCACCAGTGTCAAATACGCTGGGGTCTACACCGGGAACCGGAATATATGTGCCGATTTTAAAGATAACTAGCATTGCCAAAGTAAACAGTATCTTGTTACGTATTTCTTTAATTTTAAAGAAATTCGATATCGTTCCGATCATTAGATCACCTCATGAGTTCCGCCCTGTTGCTCAATCGCTTCTACAGCTGAACTAGAAAATTTGTGCGCTTTAATCGTCAACTTCTTCTCTAAGTTACCGTTGCCTAAAATCTTAATTCCAGATTTTTCGTTTTTAACAATCCCTGATTCTATTAAAAGTTCAGGCGTTACTTCTGTACCATTGTCAAAACGGTTTAACGCACTAACATTTACAACTGCGTAATCTTTACGGTTGATGTTTGTGAATCCGCGTTTTGGAATACTACGAAAAAGTGGTAATTGACCACCTTCGAAAGTAAGACCAATTTTACCGCCAGAACGTGACTTCTGTCCGTCATGACCGCGACCGGATGTTTTACCGTTACCTGATGACATACCGCGTCCAACTCTGTTACGTTTGTTACGCGCGCCTTCAACTGGTTTAAGTTCGTGTAATTTCATCTTCGCACCTCCTACATTATTTTATCATTAATTCTCTTCGACTGTAACTAAATGACTGACTTTTGCAAGCTGTCCTCTTAACTGAGGAGTATCTTCTTGCTCAACAGTCTGGTGCATTTTTCTAAGGCCTAATGCTCTAACTGTTTCTCTTTGTGTTTCTGGTTTCCCAATAACACTTTTAGTGAGGGTAACTTTCACTTTTGCCATTGACTATTCCCTCCTTAGTTTAGAATCTCTTCTACAGTTTTATCTCTGAGTTTTGCAACTTCGTTAACATCTTTAAGTTCAGTTAAACCTAACATTGTAGCGCGAACTACGTTAATTGGTGTGTTAGCGCCAAGTGATTTACTTAAGATATCTGTGACACCAGCTAACTCAAGTACGGCACGGACAGGTCCGCCCGCGATAACCCCTGTACCAGGAGCAGCAGGTTTCATTAATACGTTACCTGATGAGAATCGTCCAATTACTTCATGAGGTACAGTACCATTAACGATCGGTACTTCGATTAGATTTTTCTTAGCAGCTTCGATTGCTTTTTTAATAGCTTCCGGAACTTCCTGTGCTTTCCCAGTACCGAAACCTACACGTCCTTTTCTGTCTCCAACTACTACTAAAGCTGAGAAACGGAAACGGCGACCACCTTTAACTACTTTAGCGATACGGTTGATTGTTACAACGCGTTCTTCAAATTCTTGTACTTCTCTTTCTCTTCTTTGAGCCATGAAATATGTCCCTCCTTTATATTAGAAATCAAGTCCGTTTTCACGAGCTGCGTCTGCTAATGCTTTAACGCGTCCATGATATAAATATCCACCACGGTCAAATACTACTTTCTCGATGCCTTTATCTTTTGCACGGTTAGCAATAAGAGTTCCGACTTCTTTAGCAGCTTCTACGTTAGAGCCTGATTCGCCTTTGAATTCAGTGTCTTTAGTAGACGCGCTTGCAAGTGTAATTTGCGCAGTGTCATCAATTAATTGAGCATAGATATGCTTGTTTGAACGGTAAACATTTAAACGTGGTCTTTCAGACGTACCTGAAAGTAAGTTACGCACGCGACCATGTCTCTTTTGACGTACTTTATTCTTGTCAATTTTCGCGATCATTGATGTTCACTCCTCACTTATTTATTATTTACCAGTTTTACCTTCTTTTTGGCGAACGTTTTCACCTTTATAGCGAATACCTTTACCTTTGTATGGCTCTGGCGGACGTACTTGGCGGATTTTAGAAGCTAATGCTCCAACTTCCTCTTTATTAATACCTTCAATTTTAATGTTAGTATTACCGTCAACTGTGATTGAAAGATCTCCAGCTGATTCGAATTCTACCGGGTGTGATAAACCAACGCTGAGCGTTAATTTATTACCTTGCATTTGAGCACGGTAACCAACCCCGATAAGTTCTAATTCTTTAACGAAACCTTTTGATACACCCTCAACCATGTTATTGATAAGTGCACGAGTTGTTCCGTGAACTGTACGGTGTTCTTTAGATTCACTTGGGCGAACTACTTCTAAAGTAGTGTCTTCAAGATTATATGCCATTTCTTCATTAAATGTGTTTACCAGTTCACCTTTAGGGCCTTTTACTGTAATAGTATTGTCCTTAATGTCAACTGTAACATCATTTGGAATGTCAATAAGACGTTTACCTACACGACTCATTACTTTGCACCTCCTGTTTTATTAATTACCAAACGTATGCGAGAACTTCCCCGCCGAGATTTCTTTTACGTGCTTCTTTATCAGTAAGCACACCTTCTGATGTTGAGATAAGAGCAATTCCAAGACCGTTAAGTACTCTCGGTAACTCTTCTCTTTTAGCATAAACACGAAGTCCAGGTTTAGAAATACGTTTCAAACCAGTGATAACGCGTTCGTTTTCGTTGCTGTATTTCATGAATACACGGATGATGCCTTGCTTATCGTCCTCGATGTATTCTACATTTTTTACAAAACCTTCTGTTTTCAAAATTCCAGCGATTTCTTTTTTCATGTTTGAAGCAGGAATCTCTAAAGTTTCATGTCTAACAATGTTCGCATTTCTAATGCGTGTTAGCATATCTGCAATTGGATCTGACACTGTCATTTAAGTTGCCTCCTTTCGATTAATGAATCTTACCAGCTTGCTTTTCTTACACCAGGAATTTGCCCTTTGTAAGCAAGTTCACGGAAACAGATACGGCAAAGCTTGAATTTACGTAGTACTGAGTGTGGTCTTCCACATCTTTCACAGCGAGTATATTCTCTAACTTTGAATTTTTGTTCTTTTTGCTGTTTAGCAATCATTGATTTTTTAGCCACTATATTGCCTCCTTATTACTTACTTTTGGAACGGCATACCGAATTGTGTAAGCAGTTCACGAGCTTCTTCGTCCGTGTTTGCTGTCGTTACAATAACGATATCCATACCGCGCACTTTTGATACTTTATCGTAATCAATTTCCGGGAAGATTAATTGTTCTTTAACACCTAATGTGTAGTTACCGCGGCCATCGAATGCTTTCTTCGAAATACCTCTGAAGTCTCTTACACGTGGTAATGAAACTGAGATAAGTTTGTCCAGGAATTCATACATTCTTTCTCCGCGAAGTGTAACTTTCGCACCGATAGGCATACCTTCACGTAAACGGAATGTAGCGACTGATTTTTTAGCTTTAGTAACAATTGGTTTTTGACCTGTAATAGCACTTAATTCCTCAACTGCTGTGTCGAGTACTTTTGCGTTTTGTACAGCGTCACCGATACCCATGTTTACTACGATTTTATCAATCTTTGGTGCCTGCATTACTGAAGAATAATTAAATTTATTTACGAGTTCTTGTTTAATTGTTTCATTGTATTTATCTTTTAAGCGAGCCATTAATGGGACCTCCTTCCGTTTAAATCTTATTTGATCTCTTTACCTGATTTAACAGCGATTTTCACTTTTTTACCATCTTTGATTTCATGACGGACACGAGTGCGTTCACCTGATTCAGGATCTACATGCATGACGTTGGAAACATGAATCGGAGCTTCTACCTCTAGAATCCCGCCTTCCGGGTTCATTTGAGATGGCTTCTGATGTTTCTTAATTACGTTGACATTTTCGATAACGACACGATTATCTGCAGGAATTGCTTTTAGTACAGTTCCTTTTTTACCTTTGTCCTTACCGCTTATTACAACGACCTGGTCACCTGTTTTTACGTGCATAGTTGTCGCACCTCCTTCGGTTTTGGTTATAGTACTTCTGGTGCTAATGAGATAATCTTCATGAAGTTTCCTTCGCGAAGTTCACGAGCAACTGGTCCGAAAATACGCGTACCTCTTGGACCTTTATCATCAGTATCACGGATGATTACGCATGCGTTCTCATCGAATTTAATATATGAACCATCTTCACGACGGACACCTGTTTTTGTTCTGACGATGACGGCTTTAACAACCTCACCTTTTTTGACAACCCCACCTGGTGTTGCATTCTTAACACTTGCAACGATTACATCACCGATGTTCGCAGTTTTACGGCCTGTTCCGCCTAAAACTTTAATAGTTAGCACTTCACGTGCACCTGAGTTGTCAGCTACCTTCAAACGGCTCTCTGACTGAATCATGCGTGATTCCCTCCTTCTGTTTCAAATATTTTATATAATTACAGATTCTTTAACGATCTCAACTAGACGGAATCGTTTAGTCGCAGATAATGGACGTGTTTCTTCAATTCTTACAATGTCGCCCATTTTCGCAGTGTTATTTTCATCATGTGTTTTATATTTTTTAGAATATTTAACACGCTTTCCGATGATCGGGTGCTTAGTGTAAGTTTCAACAAGTACCGTTACAGTCTTATCCATCTTGTCGGATACGACGCGGCCCTGGTAAACCTTGCGTTCGTTTTTTCTTTCCACGATTTGAACCTCCTCTAATTATTGATTCGCTTGTGCTTCTTCAATCTCTCTCTGGCGAACCGTCGTTTTCATTCTAGCGATAGTCTTTCTAACTTCTTTGATACGAGCAGTGTTTTCTAGCTGACCTGTAGCTAGCTGAAAGCGCAGATTGAAAAGTTCTTCTTTCAATTCTTTAACATTAGATTCAATTTCGGAATTCGTTAAATCACGGATTTCTTTAGCTTTCATTCGTATCACCACCTAATTCTTCACGTTTTACTACTTTCGTTTTTAATGGAAGTTTATGACTTGCAAGACGAAGAGCTTCTTTCGCTACTTCTTCTTCAACACCCGCAACTTCAAACATAACGCGGCCTGGTTTAACAACTGCAATCCAGCCTTCAATTGCACCTTTACCAGAACCCATACGTACTTCTAATGGTTTCTTTGTATATGGCGTGTGCGGGAAGATGTTGATCCATACTTTACCGCCACGTTTCATGTAACGTGTCATTGCAATACGTGCTGCTTCGATTTGTCTTGCAGTAATCCAAGACGTTGTTGTAGCCTGCAGTCCGTATTCGCCAAAGCTTACTTGATTTCCGCCTTTTGAACGTCCTTTAGTATCCGGACGGTGCTGACGACGGTATTTAACTCTTTTTGGTAATAACATTCCAAATTTCCTCCTTACTATTTATTATTCTTTGTAGGAAGAACTTCTCCACGGTAGATCCATACCTTGACACCTAACTTACCGTAAGTAGTGTCTGCTTCTTCGTGAGCATAATCGATGTCTGCACGAAGTGTATGAAGTGGAACTGTTCCTTCATTGTAACCTTCAGCACGAGCGATGTCGGCACCGCCTAAACGTCCTGATACTTGTGTTCTGATACCTTTAGCGCCTGATTTAATAGCTCTTTGAAGCGCTTGTTTTTGTGCTCTACGGAAAGATACACGGTTTTCTAGCTGACGCGCAATATTTTCTGCTACAAGTTTAGCATCCATATCCACTTTCTTAATTTCAATAACGTTGATATGAACCTTCTTGCCAGTTAAGTTAGTCAGTGCAGTACGGAGTTTGTTAATTTCACTACCGCCTTTACCAATTACCATACCTGGTTTACCTGTGTGCAGTGCAATGTTTACACGGTTTGCTGCACGTTCGATTTCCACTTTGGAAATTGATGCATCTTTAAGATTAGTCTCGATATATTCACGAACTTTTAAGTCTTCGTGTAACAGGCTTGCAAAGTTTTTATCTGCATACCATTTTGCTTCCCAGTCACGAATGACACCTACACGAAACCCAATTGGATTTATCTTTTGGCCCAAGTTAATTCCCTCCTTATATAATTAAGCGTTCTCTGTCTCTTGGTTTTCTTCAGTTTCAACTTCTGTTTCATTTGCATATTCTTCAACAACTACTGTGATATGGCTCGTACGCTTGTTGATTTTAGTAGCACGGCCCTGAGCACGTGGACGGAATCTTTTCAGCGTTGGACCTTCGTCTGCATAAATTTCTGAAATGTACAGGTTGTCGATATCCATATCGTAGTTGTGTTCTGCGTTAGCAACAGCAGATTTAACTAATTTCTCCACTACCGGTGAAGATCTCTTGTTTGTAAGTTTTAGAATTGAAATCGCTTCTCCAACTTCTTTACCTCTGACAAGGTCAAGAATAAGGCGTACTTTACGCGGAGCGATTCTCACAGTTTTAGCAACAGCTTTCGATTGCATGAGTCTTTCCTCCTTTATCGCATATGGTTAGTTATTTATCTTTTTGTTTTCTGATCGTTTCCGTGACCTCTGAAAGTTCTAGTAGGTGCAAATTCACCCAGTTTGTGGCCAACCATATCTTCTGTGATGTACACAGGTACATGTTTGCGTCCGTCGTATACAGCGATTGTGTGTCCGATGAAATTCGGGAAAACCGTTGAACGGCGTGACCATGTTTTAATTACACTTTTTTTACTACCTTCGTTCTGAGCCTCTACTTTTTTCATGAGGTGATCATCGACGAAAGGTCCTTTTTTAAGACTGCGTGCCATGTAGGCGCCTCCTTCCAATAATGCGTGCGGATTTTATCCGCACACTTACATTACTTATTTCTTACGTCCTCTTACTATGAACTTAGTCGAACGGTTTTTGCCTCTGCGAGTTTTCTTACCGAGAGTTGGTTTGCCCCAAGGTGAAACTGGAGATGGCATACCGATTGGCGCTTTACCTTCACCACCACCGTGAGGGTGATCGTTAGGGTTCATTACCGAACCGCGTACTGTAGGGCGTTTACCTTTCCATCTAGAGCGTCCGGCTTTACCAATGTTGATAAGTTCGTGCTGCTCGTTACCAACTTGTCCGATTGTCGCTCTGCATGTAAGGAGAACCATACGTACTTCGCCGGAAGCTAATCTTACCAGCGCGTATTTACCTTCTTTACCTAACAGCTGTGCACCTGTACCTGCTGAACGAGACATCTGTCCGCCGGCACCCGGTTTTAATTCGATATTGTGGATTGTAGTACCAACCGGGATATCAGCTAATGCTAATGCGTTCCCTGTTTTGATATCTGCTTCAGGTCCACTCATGATTACTGCTCCAACTGTCATGCCTTTAGGTGCTAAGATATATCTCTTTTCACCATCTGCATATGATACTAACGCGATGTTAGCTGAACGGTTTGGATCGTATTCAATAGTTTTTACTGTTGCAGGAACCCCGTCTTTATTACGTTTAAAATCAATGACTCTGTATTGACGTTTGTGTCCACCTGCTTGGTGACGTACAGTGATTTTACCCTGGTTATTACGTCCCGCTCTTTTCGGCAGCGGCTGTAATAATGAACGTTCCGGAGTTGTTGAAGTAATTTCAGCAAAGTCCGAACCAGTCATATTACGACGACCATTCGTGGTAGGCTTATATTTCTTAATTGCCATCCTCGTTATACCTCCTTATTGGTATCTATTATTAATTAGAAGATTTCGATTGAACCTTCTTTAAGTTTTACAATCGCTTTTCTTCTTCTGTTTGTGTAGCCTTCGTAACGGCCCATGCGTTTTTTCTTAGGCTTAACATTCATAATGTTTACTTTGTCTACTTTAACGTCGAAAATTTCTTCAATTGCGTGTTTAACTTGAGTTTTGTTCGCTCTCACATCTACATCAAATGTGTATTTGTCTTCTGACATTAAGTCAGCAGAACGCTCAGTGATTACTGGGCGCTTGATAATGTCGCGTGCATCCATTATACAAGTACCTCCTCTGCTTTTTTGATTGCTCCCTCAGTGAAGATCACATGGTTAGCAGAAAGGATATCTAGTACGTTAAGACCAGCTGGAGTCAACACGGTAACACCTGGGATGTTACGCGCTGATTTTTCAACGATTTCGTCTTTATTTTCAAGTACAAGAAGTACTTTCTTAGCCGCACCAAGGTTTTCAAGAACTGTTAAGAATTCTTTAGTTTTTGGCGCTTCCATTTCAAGGTGGTCAATCACTTGTAGTGCTTCTTCATTCACTTTCGCTGAAAGTGCTGAACGAAGTGCAAGTTTCCTCATTTTCTTCGGCATGCTGAAGCTGTATGATCTTGGAGTCGGTCCGAATACAACGCCGCCTCCGCGGAACTGCGGTGCACGGATTGTACCTTGACGTGCGTTACCTGTTCCTTTTTGTTTAAACGGCTTTCTTCCGCCGCCGCGTACAGCTGAGCGGTTTTTCACTGCGTGTGTCCCTTGTCTAAGTGATGCACGCTGTAAGTGAACTGCTTCAAACAGTACATGCTGGTTCGGTTCGATTCCGAATACATCCTGGTTTAGTTCGATAGAACTTACTTTAGTTCCTTCTTTTGATAAAACATCGATTGCCATGTGTTTATCCTCCCTTCCTTATTACTTGTTACCTTTTTTAATTGATGATGAAATTTTTACAAAACCTTTTTTAGGTCCTGGTACGTTGCCTTTAATAAGAACAACATTTTTGTCTGCGTCAACACGTACGATTTCTAAGTTTTGCATAGTAATCGTTTTACCACCCATTTGTCCAGGTAATTTTTTACCTTTGAACACTCTTGACGGGCTCGCTGCCATAGCCATGGCACCTGATCCTCTGTGGTAACGTGAACCGTGACTCATTGGTCCGCGGCTGAAATTGTGTCGTTTGATAGAACCCTGGAAACCTTTACCTTTTGAAGTTCCTGTTACGTCTACAAAATCGCCTGCAGCAAATGTATCTACAGTGACTTCTTGACCTACGTCAAATTCCTCTGTGTTTACGTTCTTGAATTCGCGTATGAAGCGCTTAGGAGCAGCACCAGATGCTTTAGCATGGCCTGCCTCTGCTTTGTTGGCATATTTATTACTTCTGCCTTTTGCGTTATAATCGCGTTTGTCATCAAATCCGATTTGAATCGCGTTATATCCGTCTGTTTCTTCAGTTTTCTTTTGAACTACTACGTTTCCTGCAGCTTCAACTACTGTTACAGGGATTAGCTCTCCGTTTTCACCGAAAACTTGAGTCATCCCAATTTTTCTACCTAAGATTCCTTTGGTCATCGAAAGTCGCACCTCCTATAATTTATAACTTGATTTCGATGTCTACGCCTGATGGTAAGTTTAAGCCCATTAGAGCATCAACTGTTTTAGGTGTAGGGTTTAAAATGTCGATAAGACGTTTGTGCGTACGCTGTTCAAACTGTTCACGTGAATCTTTGTATTTGTGCACCGCACGAATAACTGTGTAAATAGTTTTCTCAGTCGGTAACGGAATCGGTCCTGATACATCTGCACCTGAACGTTTTGCCGTTTCAACGATTTTCTCTGCTGATTGATCCAGCACTCTGTGGTCGTACGCTTTTAAACGAATACGAATTTTTTGCTTTGCCATTATTTATACCTCCTTATGGTCGTCATCCTATTAATGGTAGACTATCTCCGCGAAAATTTTCTCGCACATCAGCCATGGCAATGCGGCCGGGTGTGTCAGTAACCTCTCGCTTCATCGATGTGTGATGTGCATTGGATCAGCACTTCACGTATACAGGACACATTGGTGTCCGCTTAAGTCCAACGTTAGATATGATACAGCAAAAGAGTGAGGAAATCAATAGATATCTAAAGATTTCTTCACTCTTTTTAAAGTTTTTTTATTTTCCTATTATATATGCATCAGTTCTGATATTAATTAATGAATATGAAGTATAAAATAAATACTATAAATAAACCGTACATGATTGGATTAATTTCTTTTCTTTTTCCTGCCATAATCATCGTGATCGGATAGAAGATAAATCCGACAGCGATACCGGTCGCAATACTGTAAGTGAGCGGCATCATAAATACAGTCAGGAATGCAGGGACTGCGACTTCAAATCTGCCCCAGCTTATCTTAGATAAATTCGATGCCATTAAAATTCCTACTATTATAAGTGCAGGCGCTGTCACTTCAGAAGTAAATGTCACAATCAGCGGTGAAAAGAATATTGCTGATAAGAATAACAGTCCGGTGACCACCGAAGCAAATCCGCTCCGTGCGCCAGCTGCTACTCCGGCAGTAGACTCTACATATGAAGTAGTTGTAGATGTTCCGAAAATCGCTCCTGTAATCGTGGCAAATGCATCTGCGAGAAGCGCTTTACCAGCCCGCGGGAGTTTGTTGTCTTTAATAAGGTTGGCTTGTGACGCTACTCCTACGAGTGTTCCTGCAGTATCAAAGAAATCCACAAACAGGAATGTCAGCACTACAATTAGAAACTGCACATTAAATATTGTATCAAAGTCCATCAGACCTTCAAACGCCGCACCAAATGTCGGTGCAACACTTGGCACAGAGCCAACAATTGCAGACGGCAGCGGAACAATCCCTGTCATAATACCGAGAAGTGCAGTAGCAATCATACCGATAAAAATTGCAGCTGGCACTTTTTTAGTCATTAGAATAACGGTAATAACGAGTCCTGCAAAAGTCAGCAGCACACCGCCGCTTTGAACATCGCCGAGGCTGATTAATGTCGCATCATCTCCTGCGATAATACCTGAGGACTGAAGTCCAACGAATGTAATAAAGAATCCGATACCGGCACTGACCGCCATTTTCATTTCCATCGGAATGGCATTAATTATGTATTCGCGAAGTCCGGTCAATGTCAGCAGTACGAATATTACTCCGGAGAAGAGAACGCCGGTCAAAGCAGTCTGCCATGGAATACCCATCGTCAGCACAACTGTAAAAGCGAAGAACGCGTTCAGCCCCATGCCCGGTGCTAAAGCGATGGGATACTTCGCAATAACGCCCATAAAAAGACAGCCGACAAAAGCGGCAAGACACGTTGCCACGAAGACGGCATTAATATCCATCTTCATTTCATCGGGTACACCCTCTATACCCTGCAGTGACAAAATTGAAGGGTTTACTGCAAGAATGTAAGCCATCGACAGAAACGTCGTCAGTCCCCCGATAATTTCCTTTTTAAAATTAGTGTCCAGTTCATCGAATCCAAAAAACTTTTTCATAACAAACTCCAATCATATAATGATTATTTAAATTGTATAATCTTCGGATCATCGTAACCGATAAAACGAATCAGCAGTTCCCTTGTATAAGGGAAAAACATTTCGATAATTCTGCCGTAAAAAAGCACAATCAGCACCGTACCAATAAATACCGGTCCGCCAAGTATAAGGCCAAGTACAGCAACTGTAAGCTCCATTAAAAACCGCGCTCTCGCCATTCTTAAATTAAACTTCATGACCAGCACCATCATTAGCGAATCTCTCGGTCCCGCTCCTAAATTCGGTGTCATGTAAAAAGCCGAACCAAAGGCTGCAATAAATACACCCGCTGTAAAAAATAGTGCCTGTGCCGGCCAGGCTTCCGCATCCGGCAGTATCCAGACAAAAAAATCGATGAATGCACCTATCGTTACCAGATTGACGTAAACTCCTCCTTTAGGAAGAGCTTTTAAAATCAGCGAAGTTGCAATAACTATTCCAATGCCGACGATAACCGACCAGCTTCCGAATGTCAGTCCGAGTGATTGCCACAGGCCAAAATGCAGTACATCCCAGGGAGACAGCCCCATAACGAAACCTTTGACCTGCATCGCTACACCGACCGATAATATGATTAAACCCGCAAAGTAAAACAGGCAACGCTTAATAAAGCTGTGCGACAAATTATCACTCCTATGTATAATAAGCATAAATTTTACCAGTTGGATTAAATCTCAAATACAAGTATATTATACACCTTTTTTTATATTAATCCATGCTAAAACCGTACATTTACATTTTTTTTAACGTTAACGTTTGTCTAAAATTTATTGCTTTCTCATCACAATTAGAACTCCACTTTTATGATATGATATTAATTAAGTTTAGGTGGTGGTAAAAATGGATTTGGAAAGCAAATTGCAGGAGTTAAAGTATGAATATGTTCACCTTCAGGGTGATTTGGAAAAAATTGAGTCCACTGGTCATCCAACTGCGAAAATGACTGACCGTCTTCACGACCTCGAACAGCAAATTAAAGAAGTTCGCCAGGCGCTAAAAAATAAGTAATTTCAGGACGTGTATATAATGAAACGAATGATTACCCTGATTATGATCATTCAATTTTTAATCTATTTCGGATTCAGTATGATTATCCCGGTCATTCCCGAACTTGTGAATCAGCTCGGTGTCAATACGATACATATGGGGCTGCTGCTTGCAGTTTATTCACTCGCAAGTTTTCTTTCGGCACCGTTCTTCGGGCGGCTGTCGGATAAAGTCGGCAGACGTCCGCTTCTGCTCGGAGGGCTCGCTGCTTTTGCACTCAGCTTTTTAATTTTCGGTTTATTTATCGATAATTTAACTGTACTGTATATAAGCAGAATTATTGGCGGTGCCGCTTCAGGCGCACTTTATACAGCCACAACGAGCATGGTTGCAGATATTACAACTCGTGAAGAGCGTACAAAATACATGGGCCTTGTCGGTATGTGCATTGGTCTCGGCTTTATTTTCGGCCCGGGAGTCGGGGGAATTCTCGCCGGCATCTCTTTAAGTTTTGCCTACTACATGACGACAATCGTGATTACCGGCGCCTTGATTTTCAGCTTCTTAAAAGTATCCGAAACATATCGTCAGTCGACACAGCAGGCACCGAAGAAAATTACCCTCGCTGCTGATTACTTCACGCAGCCGATTGGCATACTGATGATCGGCACTTTTTTCGTAATGTTTTTCATGAGCGGAATGGAAAGTACTTTCCAGCTGCTCGGTCAGGACCGCATTGATATTACACCGACAGAAATGGGTGTACTGTTTTTCATCGGTGGAATATTCAATGCACTGACTCAAGGAGTGTATATAAGAAAGCTGAAGGACGGCCAGGAGAAAAAAGCAATGGTTGCCGGACAAATTATGGCAGTTATTGCCTTCATCATGCTGCCGTTTATGACCGGACTTGTCTACGCAGGAATTTGTATTGTACTGCTTATGACAGGCAACGCACTCGCAAAAACATTAATGACATCACAGATTACGAAAGAAGCATCCGCCCATGATATGGGACGCGTTACAGCAACGACATATTCTCTCGACAGTCTCGGAAGAATATGCGGACCGCTTATATTTAACGCACTGTTCTTAGTATCTGCCGGCTTGCCGTTTTATTTCGGTGCACTGATGACTGTGCTGTCTACACATTTTATTTTTCAATATTATAGAAAACGAGGGAGAGCCGCATGACCTTACTAACGCTCCTCATGCTTTTAATTTATATCGTTATCAGTGCTGCTACCATTTTAAATATGCGGTCGCGCGTTCTTGACGTTGCACGTTATATTTCCGGCGCTGCATTTTTAATAATGACAATTACATTCAGTCTGTCACTGACCAGCCCAGATATTTTTATCGTACTGGCACTTTCTTTATGTATTGTTCTGTCAGTTGAAATTACAGCTTTTAAAGAATCAAAAGGCGACCGCGAAAATTTATTTTTAGTTCATGCCTTTACGCTGACGATGGCGCTTGTACTTATAATAATACTGCTCACGCTGTAAGGAGATGTGTACATGAGACGTGTTATCCTAATACTGCTGATGTTAATACAGATACTGTTCTTTATAAATTATTCGATTAACGACGGCATTATTTTCTACAACATTTATATCTGGTTCACTCTCGCAGCGCTGGCTATTATTACAGGCATCCGGGCTTTCCGCTCAGAGCCTCATCTGAATGAAAGCCGGAATATGCACTCTTACTTTTCACTCGCGTTGATTATTATCTCGTGTGCGTCCGTGCTGTTTATATTGTATATTGCTATAATGCAGCCTTATTATTTATAAGCGAAAGATCCATCCGGAGTACCCGGATGGATCTTTTTTACTATTATCTTCTTTTAAGTATTCTATTCAGCTGCATTTTACTTTTCTGGAACAGCGGAAACATCACTTCCGCCATGGTATACAGAGGACGGTTTGTTACATAATCAAATTCACCAATTTTATCTGACACTTCTGTGCCCCATACTTTTTTAAATTGCCACAGCCCAAAATGTTCATTCTCTTTATCGGGCTCAACCGATACACCGCCGAAGTCATATGTCACTGCCCCGTGTTCTCTTGCATACTGCATCATATGCCACTGCATATGATGATTCGGTAGAAACTCCCTGAAATCGTTTGAAGATGCTCCGTAGAGGTAATAAGATTTATGACCGGCCTGGGCATAGAGCGCTCCTGACAAAAGAACCCCGTCCGGATGTGTACGCTGAATTTCATTCATGCCTTCAAGCTGCGCCTGAACTTTTGCCATACGCTTATTTAAGTTTTCAAGCTGATTTTGCTTCTTCTGTTCATCTTTAATTTTTTCCGCTTTCCTGATATCTTTTTCCACCTTGGCAATATCGTTTTCAAGAGCCTGCAAAGCTTCTTCCGGCATCAGTTTTACCATAAACAGTTCCATGTGGCCTTCTGGATTTAAGTTATCATACAGCGATTCAAAGTAAGTAATATCTCTCGTTAAGAAACCGTCGCGTTCGCCGGTCTCTTTCATCAGCTTAACAAAGTCAGGCAATTCTTCTCTCGCTGCCTTATACACCGTCGTTCCCGCGCGAAGAGAATTGCGGACTTTCGTGCGGTTGTTGCGCTCGAAACTCTGCAGCAGCATTTTATCATCAACGCTGATATCCGTCACCATCGTCGTACGGGGCTGGATAACATCTTTGCTCATTCCGTCTGTAAGACCGTGGTGTTTAAAACCGAGGGATTTCAGGTATTCTATTGTATCTTCATTGCCTTCAGCGGGAATGTCCGGATCTATTTTAATCGTATAGGACTTTTCATCCGCTGCAATTTTCTTGGCCGCTTCGAGCAGTGCGCGGACAATTTCTTTGTCCTTGTAATCACAGACGAAACCCCGGGAGGCATAACACATAGTAAAAAATGTTTTCGGCACTTTTTTAAACAGGAGCAGCGCCGCTCCTTCAACTTTGCCGTTCCGCCCGACAGCTATACGCCTTGAGTACCAGCCTGTTAATTCCTTTGAACCTGCCCATGATGTCAGCTGCAGCAAATCTCCTGACGGATGGGACATAACAAATTCATCGTGCATTTCATCTGTAATATTCAGTAGTTCAACCATAGTTTCTCACCAATCATTTCTCGATTATTTCTGATATAATAAAACCCCAAAGGGAGCGTGCAAAAATGAAACAGATTATTTTAATTTTATTTGCAGCATTTAACATTTACAGCTTAATTAATATTTCAACTTCTTACCAGCATGATGAGCTCATTGCTCTGCTCAGCACAAGGATAATCTTCATGGCAATCTCTATTATACTGTCTGTATTATTCCTCATTGCCGGTGCATCCAAAAGTACTAAAATTATAGCAGTCCTAACGATTCTGACCGGTCTGCTGCATTTTGCTGCCATCCTGCTTATTTACATTTAATTTCTACAATATTGTAGCATATTTTAGTATACAGTTCTTTTGAAATCATCTGGTTTAGGAGTAGATAAATATGAGAGACCTCGGTATATATTTTGGTACATTTGCACCTTGTCATGTCGGACATTTTGAACAAATCGTCAGAGCAAAAAGAGAAAACAGGCATGCCGCTGTAATTATTAGCGGTTACGAAGGTGACCGCGGAGACCGGATCGGCATGAATCTGGCACACCGCACCCGGGCGATGCGTCAGCTGCTCCGGCACGACAGTAACGTCTCGATTCTTGAACTCAATGAAACGGACATTCCCCGTTACCCTGCCGGCTGGCAGCCGTGGCTTGAAATGCTCGAAAACCTGATTAATCAAACTAAAGACGCGCTGGATTTCGATATTGCAAGTGCCACATTTTATATGGGCGAGAAGGAATATATAGAACCGCTTGAAAGTTACTTTAATGAAAAGTGGCCGGAGATTGATATTCATATGACTATGGTGGACAGAAAAATTCTTGGTATCAGCGGGACTGAAATTAGGGAAACACCTATATTAAACTGGGACTACGTTACCCGTCCTTTCCGCCGCTTCTTTGTACAGAACGTCCTTGTTACCGGCGCTCCAAACAGCGGTAAATCAATGCTCATTGAAGATTTGGCCCGGAGATATTCTACGAGCTGTTCCATCGAATATGCTGAAGAATATTTTGAAGACCATCAGCTGAAATCACCCGATCTTGATGCTAAAGATTTTCATGCCATCGGCATCGGTCAGTTCGAACTGAACCGCCGCCATATCCATTCCAATGCAACACGCAAAATATTTTTCGCCGATACCGATGTCCTGTACTCAAAAGTACATAATATGCTCGCTGCTCACGACGAGCAGGATTACGTCAATCAGATTTTTGAACATTATATTCATCTGCAGACATGGAGTCTGATTCTGATTATGCCGCCGCCAGAAGACTCATCAGATTACGACCGTAAATTTTACAGTCTGCTTCTCGAACAGCTGGAACATTATAATTTAATGAATCATGCGGTCATTTTAAATGATACATATCTTGAGAATTACAACCGTGCTCATGCGCTGATCGATGAAATTTTAGAAGAAGGAAAAGATAACTGAATTTAATGATTTTTCTGTTATAATGTAATTTACTATTCGTTTATACAGGAGGAATCGCTATGCAAGAAGAACTGCTGCTAACACCGGGACCAACTCCGGTGGCCCGACGCACGTATCAAGCAATGTCCCAGGGTATTTTCGGTCACAGAACAAGCCGCTTCAAAGAAATGTCAGCCGGCATTCAGGAGAAACTGAAACCTTTATTTGGTACAGATAATCCCGTTGCTATATTGACTTCATCAGGCACCAGCGCACTTGAAGCTGCTATGGTTAACCTCGTTGATGACGGCGATACAGTTGTTTTAATTGTCAGCGGCGTATTCGGCGGCAAGTTTGCCGATATTGCCGGACGCTATAACTTTAATGTTCATATCTATGATGTGAAATGGGGAGAAGCGGCTGATCCAAAAGCTTTTAAAGAATATCTTAACGGTCTCGATAATGTTACTGCAGTATTTACTCAGGCATGCGAGACTTCCACGTCGGTTCTGCATCCGCTGTCTGAACTGGCTGATGTCGTTCACAATTATAATGAAGAAACGCTGTTTATCGTAGATGCGGTCAGTGCCCTCGGCGGCGCAGATATGAATATGCAGCGAGATAAAATCGACTGCATCGTGTCGGGCAGCCAAAAAGCGCTGATGCTTCCTCCGGGACTTGCATTTGTTGCGCTGAACGACAGAGCTGTAAAAAAAGTAAATAACTCTCGTCATGGCCGCTACTATCTGGATTTAAAAATGTATTTTAAGTCTCTCGAAGTTGATTACACACCGCAGACACCTGCAGTCACTCTGTACCAGGGGCTCGAGGATGTTCTCGATATGATACACGAAGAAACAATTGAAGAAGTATTTGTACGCCATAAAAAAATGCAGAAAATGCTCCGCCGCGGCATTGAAGCGCTGGAGCTGGAACTTTTCGTCAAAGAAGAAGCGGCTTCGCCGACAGTAACAGCCGTCACCTCGACACCTGAAGAGATTTCGCATATTAAAGACACGCTTGAAAAGGATTATCATATTTCGGTAGCAGGCGGTCAGAAAGACCTCGCCGGAAAAATTATCCGTATCGGCCACATGGGCTTTATGTTCCCGAAAGATATGCTCGCTATATTAAGTGCCCTTGAAGATATTCTAAGCAGACTGCGCAGCAAAAACTACTACGGCAAAGCATTAACTGCCGCCCAGGAGAGTTTATATGACCAAGCATAACGTAATCGTACTGGACCCTGTCAGCCAGGATGGGATACAGGCACTTATTGATAATGATAACTTCAGAGTTACACGTCAGGAAGGCTTATCGGAAGCGCAGATTATCGATATCATCCATGATTTTGATGCAGCAATAGTCCGAAGCCAGACTAAAATTACAGAACGCATTATCCAGCATGCGAAGAAACTTAAGATGATTGCACGTGCAGGCGTAGGCGTTGATAACATCGATATTGATGCAGCCACCAAACATGGTGTAATCGTCGTCAACGCTCCTGAAGGCAATACTATTTCAGCCACTGAACATACGCTCGCTATGATGCTGTCGATGGCACGCGATATTCCTGAAGCATATAAAGAGCTGACAGATGGTACATGGAACCGCGGCGCTCATAAAGGAGTGGAGCTTTACGGCAAAACTCTCGGTATTATCGGCGCAGGAAAAATCGGCTTCGGCGTTGCGAGACGTGCCAAAAGTTTCGGTATGAAAATTGCAGCATTTGATCCGTACCTATCTGATGAAAAAGCCCGTGACAACGAAATCCTTAAAATGGAAGTTGATGAACTGGCAGCTGCAGCAGATTTTATCACTGTACATACACCGCTGACACCTCAGACGAAAGGTATTGTCGGTGCAGACTTCTTCAGCAAATGTAAAAAAGAAGGCGTTTATCTTATTAATGTGGCGCGCGGAGGGATTATCGATGAGGATGATTTACTTGAAGCACTTGATGCAGGCATTGTAAAAGGTGCCGCACTCGATGTATTTGTTACCGAGCCGCCGGAAAACACTGCACTCCTGACACATCGCCGCACTGTGGTAACACCGCATCTCGGAGCTTCTACAGCTGAAGCTCAGGAAAAAGTTGCCGTCAGCGTATCGAAGGAAATTATCGAGTACTTTGAAGATAATAAAATCACTCACGCCGTGAATGCACCGCGAGTCAGCAGTTCTGTCACAGAAGAATTGAAACCTTATATGTCTATCGTGAAACATTTGGGACAGTTCGGCATTCAGCTCCTCGACAATCCGCCGCAGGAGATTAAAATCAAATATCATGGAGATATCGCGGTAGATGATACGAGTATTCTGACACGTACTTTCGTGACTAACATGCTAAAACCCCATTTCGGCGACGAAGTGAATATTATTAACGCTCTGTACTACTTAAATGAGCGGGATGTAACTTACAAGGTTGAGAAGAAAGCAAAAGCGGACGGCTACACAAACTATCTGGAAGTTGAACTTATCAACGATAACGAACACGTTACTCTCGGCGCCTCGACTATCCCAGGCTACGGAGAACGTCTCGTAAAAATTAACGAATATCCTATCGACTTTAAACCGGAAGAAAATATACTCATTATAGAGCACACGGACCGCCCCGGTATTATCGGAGAACTTGGGGCACTACTTGGCGAAGATTCAGTGAATATCGCTTCTATGCAGCTGGCCCGGCTGTCTAAAGAGGGCGACGCCATGGTTCTGTTTATATTGGATAACCAGGTCCTGGAAGCAACTTATGAAAAAATAAAAGAAATACCAAACATCCATAAAGTCCACACGATTAAGCTCGGATAAAAAAGAGACTGGAATAAAAGTTTTGAAACAATAAGAGAAATGGCTTGGAAATCTTAAGTTTAAGATTTCCAAGCCTATTTTTATAGAATAAAATATATTAAAAACCGATCGCCGGACAAGTCTACTATCATGAGAGTAAATGCCCGGTCCTTAGGTTTGCGTGACAGGGTTTCATGTGTATCCGAGCT
>X87_Garden_Dormouse__coassemble_34_pt1 | contig 36190 bp, 33 predicted proteins | sample X87_Garden_Dormouse__metabat2_low_PE_003 | metagenome-assembled genome bin X87_Garden_Dormouse | reverse complement strand
ACGGAATTTCTTTATATGAACAGAATGAATCTGCCGTCTGAAGAAGAGCAGTTCGAAGCGTATAAGGCTGTACTTTCGGATATGGATGATAAGCCGGTAATTATTCGGACACTTGATATTGGCGGAGATAAAGAATTGTCTTATTTAAATCTGCCTAAAGAAAGCAATCCATTCTTAGGTGAACGGTCCATCCGTTTTCTGTTAAAAAATGAAGAAATTTTTAAAACACAGCTGCGCGCCCTCGTACGTGCAAGCGAACATGGGAATTTGAAAGTAATGTTTCCGATGGTCACTACAATCGACGAGTTTAATAGAGCAAAAGCGCTGCTGATAGAAGAAAAAGAAAAATATGAAGCTGAAATCGGCAAAGAGCTGAATGAAATTGCAGCAGGTATTATGGTGGAAACACCTTCTGCTGCAATGATCAGTGATCAGCTTGCGAAGCATGTTGACTTTTTCAGCATCGGATCAAATGATTTAATTCAGTATACGATGGCTGCAGACCGTTTGAATGAACAAGTGAGTGATTTATATCAGACTTATCATCCGAGCGTGCTCGGACTAATTAAAAAAGTCATCGACAGCGGCCGGAATAATAATAAATGGGTGGGCATATGCGGTGAAATGGCATGCGATCATAAATCTATCGCGCTCCTGACAGGATTCGGTATTGATGAACTGTCAGTCAGCCCGAAAAAAATTCTCGGAATCCGTGAATATATTTCTGAAATTAAAAAAACTGATATGGAACAGCTGAGTGAAAGTGTACTGTCGTGCGACAGTGCAGAAGACGTTCTGTATTTAATTGAAGAACATTTAAACTTAACTTAATCTTAAATATTGTATAGTACACTGGACATGTAGAAGGATTCTACATGTCTTTTTTTACAAAAAGTGAAGGGAAGTTAATATATGCAGCGACAAAGCCGCAGACCGGCCGTCTTATTTTTATCACTGCCTATCCTTGCATGGGCCTTATTCGATTTTGCCAATACGATTTTCTCTGCCAATATAGTTACCTTGTTTTTCCCTCAGTATATAACCGAAATAATCGGAACAGATGCGCGGCTTGAGCAAATATCATCAACAGTAATTGCCTATGCCAATGCTGCCAGCGCTCTGTTTCTTATTTTATTTTCTCCTTTATTCGGAGTATTGATGGACAGATCAGGGAAACGTAAAAAATATATTATTATATTTACACTGCTGACAGTCGGAGCGTCTGTACTCATGGGGCTTTTCGGCGGTATGAATACCGGCACTGTATTCGGTATTCCGAACGGTTTGTTTTTAACGATACTACTGTTTGTATTTGCTAAATTTACTTACAGTTCAGGTAATGTATTTTACGACGGCATGCTGTCATCGCTCGGCAGTAAAAAAGAAGTGCCGCTGATTTCCGGATTCGGGGTGGCTCTCGGATATTTAGGCACTTTATTCGGTATATTCTCCGTTTTAATTATCGTTGGAGACAGCAGTATTCATAATGCCTTCTGGCTGAGCGGTATTTTATTTCTGCTTTTTGCACTACCCTTATTCTTCATTAATAAAGACCCTGTGCAGAAGATAAAAATGAAGCAGCCATTTTTAAAAGGATATAAAGATATTTATTATACTTTTAAAGAGGCCAAAAAATATCCTTCGATTTTCTTTTTTATGATTGCTTACTTTTTTATTAATGATGCTCTTGCAACAGCAATCGCAATGATGCAGCCGTATGCAACAACTGTCGTCGGCTTTGAAGCAAGTGCTTTTTTAATCGTTTTTATGGTCGCAACCTTATTCAGTATTGCGGGAGCTCTGGTCTTTGGGTTTATCAATCAAAAATATGGCTCCAAACCTACATTCAGCATCATTGGACTGCTTCTTGCTGCTGCTATTATTATTGCGGCACTGCCGCTTCCGATGTGGACATTTTGGATTGCCGCCAGTTTATTCGGTATAGCGATGGGATCTGTCTGGGTAGTTTCAAGAACTATTATTATCGAGCTGTCACCGGAAGGCAAAGAAGGACAGTTCTTCGGTTTATTTGCGTTCAGTGCGAAAATGAGCGCCATCGCCGGACCGTTTATTTACGGTACAATCACTCTGGTATTGAGCGATTTCGGCACCGCAGCATCGCGTATTGCGATAACGAGCCTACTCGTGATGGTAATTATCGGCTTATACTTCCACAGCAGAGTAAAAATACCCCATAATCGCGCAGTTTAAATTTTATAAATCAAAGTATGTTAATTAATTCACAAATATGTCACTAAATTTTAAACCTAAGTATTTAATAGAAAGCGGTAAAACAGTTATAATAATAGGTATGAATATGGGGTGATTACAAATGGATGAGGTATTAATTGGACGCGTTTTAACCGGTATGACTTTAGGCTTTCATATAATTTTCGCCACTATCGGGGTCGGTGTTCCAATAGTGTTTATGGTTCTTGAATTTTTAGGGCTGAGGAAGAAAGATGCGCAGTACTTAACGATGGCACGGCGTATCGCAAAAGGTTATACGGTCACCGTTGCAGTAGGTGTGGTAACCGGAACCATAATCGGACTGCAGCTGTCATTGATATGGCCGGACTTTATGAGACTCGGCGGTCAAATTATAGCATTGCCGCTGTTTATGGAGACCTTTGCGTTTTTCTTTGAAGCAATATTCCTCGGAATATTTTTATATACATGGGATCGTTTTAAAAATCCCTGGTATCACTGGCTGTTAAATATACCGATTGTTATCGGTTCGACTTTGTCGGCGGTTTTTATTACGACGGTGAACTCATTTATGAATACACCGGCAGGATTTGACTTTGAAGGCGGAGAACTTTTAAATATCGATCCGATTGCAGCAATGTTCAATCCTTCTTCATGGGTGAGAGTATTCCACGTTGTTGTTACAGCATATATGACGATTGCTTTCCTGATGGCGACAATCAGTGCCGTGAAGCTGCTCAGATCATCACATAAAGAAGATAAAACATATCACAAAAAAGGCTTAAAAGTGATGATGTCAATTGGAGTAATTATGGCCGGTCTGACACTGCTTGCAGGAGATTTAACGGCGAAGTTCCTGCATGAACACCAGCCTGAAAAACTTGCAGCTTTTGAATGGCACTTTGAAACAGAAGAAAATGCAGATTTAGTACTGTTTGGTATTTTAGATGAGGAGACGCAGGAGGTTAAATATGAACTGCGTATTCCATGGGTACTCAGCTTCCTCGCAGGAAATTCATTCGATACTGAAGTGACAGGGTTGAATGATATACCGGAAGATGAACATCCGCCGCTGATTATCCATTACTTCTTTGACTTAATGGTATTCTTCGGAATGTACGGACTCGGTATCGCTGCTGTGTACTTTATCGTTAAATTTACTAAGCGATGGACGAAAATACACGAGCACCATCCGGCACTTCTCTATATGTACGCCCTCGCTGGTCCGCTCAGTTTTCTGGCAATAGAAGCAGGCTGGTTCTTAGCAGAAATGGGACGGCAGCCATGGATTGTCAGAGGCTATATGAGAGTGTCTGAAGCGGTGACACAGGCAGACGGTTTAGGTATTACGCTGATAGCTTTTGCACTCCTGTACATGGTGCTCGGAGCGACATGTATATATGTGCTGCTCAGAATGTTTAAAGGCAAATCAGCTGAAGAAGATAAATTAAACTGGTATGGAGAAACCGGCATTATATCGAAAGGTGAAGGAGGTCAATTGCCATGAGCCTAGATTATGAGATTATCGGTGTAACTGTACTTTGGACCTTTTTATATCTCTATGTCATCATCGCATCGATTGACTTCGGTGCCGGATTTTTTAACTTTTATTCAAAATTGACAGGTGATGATAATATCATCAGTCCGATTATTTCACGATATTTAAGTCCGGTATGGGAGACAACAAACGTCTTCTTCGTCTTTTTCTTCGTCGGAATTGTCGGGTTTTATCCGGATACAGCATATTATTTAGGTACGACCTTGTTAATTCCGGGGTCGATTGCTCTGATACTGCTGTCGATACGCGGCTCGTATTACGCGTTTAACTCATACAACCGGGAAAGCAAGCTGTCATGGTCAGCCTTGTACGGTGTAACAGGACTTCTTATACCGGCGGCGCTGTCGATTGCACTTGTCATTTCAGAAGGCGGTTATATAGAAGAAACCGCCAAGGGCATCGATTTAAACTTTGAAAATTTAATTTTCAGCACTTACGGCTGGTCGGTTGTCTTTCTCGCAATTATTTCAGTGCTTTATATTTCGAGCGGTTTTCTAACGTTCTATGCTGCAAAAGCTGAAGATAAGAAAGCAAGTGAATTAACGAGAACCTGGTTTTTAATCTGGGCCTTGCCGACGCTCGTTATTACCCAGTTTACGTTTTTAGGACTAAGACAGCATAACTATGAACACTTTATGAGTGCTCAGAATTACTGGTATTTATTTGGGCTGAGTCTTCTTGCAATGCTGATTGCGGTCTTCTTAATCTGGCAGCGCCGCAACTACGGTACAGCTTTTATTATGATAATGCTTCAGTACGGATTTGCCTTTTACGGCTACGGAATCAGCAAGCTGCCGTACATTCTTTATCCGTATATAAACATTAATGATGCTGTCGTTAACGAAAATATGGCATTTGCATTGACAGTCGTCTTCGTATTAGGTTTACTATTATTAATTCCATCATTATTCTTGCTGGTAAGACTGTTCTTATTTGATAAGGATTATGTGAAGGGGAAGAAAAAATACTAGTAATATACAGGATAGGTTGATACTATGAAAAAAGAAATTGCAGTCATCGGACTGGGAAGATTTGGCGGAAGCATCGTCATGGAACTGAGTGAAATGAATGTGGATGTCCTCGTTATTGATACGGACGAAGCACGAGTCAATGAATATCAGGATTATTACTCTGAAGGTATTATCGGAGATTCAACAGACGAGGCAATGCTGAAAAGCATCGGTATTGATAATTATGATAATGTCATCGTTGCTATCGGAGATAATATCCAGGCGAGTATTTTATCGACATTGATTTTAAAAGATCTCGGAGTTAAAAAAGTAACAACTAAAGCTCAGAATTCCTATCATGGCAGGGTACTTGAAAAAATCGGCGCAGATATAGTCGTCCATCCTGAACGGGATATGGGGCGTAGGATCGCTCACAGACTCGTATCCTCCTCTGTCGTCGAGTACCTTGAAGTATCGACCAACCACTCGATTATTGAATACAGTGCGAACGCAAAACTGGAGAACAAGCGTATAAGCGATTTAAATATCCGAGAAAAATTCGGTATCAGTATTATTGCTATTAACAGAGATAATGACATTATCGTGAGTCCGGATTCTCAGATCAGCATCCTTGGAGGCGATATACTGATTCTTATAGGCAGTGATCAGGAGCTGAATCATTTCGAGAAAGTTATGGAGCGGCTTAAATAGATACAATACAGGAAACGTCAACAGCGCCTCCCGGAGAAGGGAGGCGCTGTTTTTATTATGGAGAGTAATAATTAGTGCTGAGTGACAGTGTAAAAATGACAGTGTCACTCAAAACATATTAGTTAAATTCAATTCCGTAATGATCGAGAATATATTGCGGCATGAAGTATCGTGCTGTCTTTTTAGGATCAACGACCTGATTAATTTGTGTTTGGCCGCCAAGACTCATCAGCATCGTAAATTCCTCCATGCTCAAATCAGTTTTCGGCTGAAGCAGCTCAGCCATTTTATGAACTGAAGTATCAACAGCGGTATCGAGACTTTCATCGGAAACATTCAGATAAATACCTTCATCATTAATAATTACTGGATGTTCAGTTGGTAAATTCTTTGCTTTTTCAAATGTTACATTAACACTCGCGCTGACTTCAAGTCCTGATACACTGACTTCGCCGTCAGCCATCGCAGCATGTACATCACCGAGACCAAACAGCGCACCGTCATGATAGACAGGCAGGTACAGAGTGATGCCTTCTGTTATTTTCAGGCAATCCATATTGCCGCCATGGGTATCAGGCGTGCCGTTATTCACCGCTTCATCAGGCGGAGCTACACCGATTACACCGATCATCTTATTAACTGGAAGCGGCAAGCCGTTAAAATTGACTGTATTATTTTTAGTATCAACATCGTAAATACGGACGAGCGTTTCTTTCAGAGTATCTCCCATCACACCCATACCGGGGCCGGTCACCATAACTCCAGTATCGGAAATATCAATACTGTTAATCGTTATCTTTAAAACATCTCCCGATTTAACGCCATCTACGTAAACCGGTCCTGTTGCAGGATTAATTCTTTCCCAGTCAAGTCCGCCGAAAGAACCTTCCTCGGAAGTGATTTGCCCTGTAAAGCAGTCATGTGTTTCAATATCGACAGTATCTCCTAGCTTAACTGTTAACTTCGGCTCGTTCTCTTTGCTCATTGCATAAAAAAGATTATCCTTTGAAAGTTTATGGTGTGCCATTAAAATTCCTCCTTAATAATACATTCTTCTCTCATTATAGATTAAATTAAAGACAAAAAGGAGGTGTAGAGGAGTTACAGAAAATAAAAAAACACCGAAATCCCAACTAATCGGGACATCGATGCTTAAGTCATATTATTTTATTTATCGTCGTTAACTCTCATGATAATCGGAAGAATCATTGGACGCCGCTTCGTTTTGTTATAAAGGAAACCGCTTAATTCTTCAATAATCAGCTGTTTAACATTATACCACTCAACATTTTCTTTTGAATCGAGCAGCGTTTTGACTTCATCGCGGATTTTCTTCTCTGCACTGCGGATTAGACCATATGATTCTCTCATATAAACGAAACCGCGGGAGATAATATCCGGACCGCTTAACAGTTCGCCTGTTTCAAAATCAATTGTCAGCACGACGATTGCGAGGCCTTCTTCCGATAATGATTTACGGTCCCGGAGAACGATATTGCCGATATCTCCGATACCGTTGCCGTCAACGAATACTGTGCCGGCAGTGACGCGGTGTGAGAAACGCGCACTGTCTTTCGTCAGGGCAAGAACGTCGCCGATTTCAAAAACAAAAATATTCTCTTCTTTGACACCTGTTGAAATTGCCAGTTTCTTATGCAGGTCGAGCATACGGTATTCACCGTGAATCGGCATAAAATACTTAGGCTGCATCAGACGGAGCATTAATTTCTGTTCTTCCTGCGAACCATGTCCTGATGTGTGAATATTGGACAGTTTGCCGTGGATAACATCAGCGCCTGCTTTATAAAGCGCGTTGATTGTTTTGTTAACGCTCAAAGTGTTACCCGGAATCGGCGATGAACTGAAAACTACAGTGTCATCAGGAATGATGCTGATTTGTCTGTGTGTACCGTTGGCAATACGCGACAGTGCTGCCATCGGCTCTCCCTGTGAACCTGTACATAAAATCATCACTTTATGTTTTTCTATTTTGTTAATCATTTTAGGTTCTATAAATGTCTCAGGCGGAGCTGTAATATAGCCGAGCTCCTGGCCGATTTTAATGTTGTTTTCCATGCTGCGGCCAAAAATACAAATTTTGCGGTCGAATTTCACCGCAGCTTCAATTGCCTGCTGCACGCGGTAAATATTCGATGCAAAAGTAGCGAATATAATACGGCCTGTACATTTACGGAATATATCTTCAACGTTCTGGCCGACTGCTTTTTCACTGATAGTGAAGTTTGGAACAGTGGCGTTTGTTGAGTCTGACAGAAGGGCAAGAACACCTTCTTCACCAAGTTTCGCCATTTTGGCAAGGTTTGCCGGTTCGCCGACCGGAGTGAAGTCAAATTTGAAATCACCTGTATGAACAATATTGCCTTCCGGTGTCCGTACGATTACGCCGTAGGCTTCCGGGATAGAGTGAGTCGTTAAGTAAAACTCAATATCCATATGCTTAAATTTCAGAACGCTGTCCTCATCGATAGGAATTAATTCAGTCTGGCTGAGAAGATGGTGTTCCTCAAGTTTGTTGCGAATTAACCCCAAGGCAAGCGGACCTGAGTAGATAGGTACTGAAATTTGTCTTAATAAGAAAGGAATACCGCCGATGTGATCTTCGTGGCCGTGTGTTACAATCAGTGCACTGATTTTATCTTCGTTTTCTTTTAAGTAAGTGTAATCAGGTATTACATAATCAACGCCAAGTTCATCATCTGTTGGAAACTTGACCCCTGCATCGATAATAATAATTTCATCTTTATATTCGATACAGTATGTGTTTTTCCCGATTTCTCCCAGTCCCCCAAGAGCAAATACACCTACTTCATTTGATTCAAGCGTCATTACGCGATAGTCTCTACTTTAAAATCTTCGTTATTGTTTTGTTCGTATTCCAGATGCGCGGGACTAAGTGCCTGGATAAATTCGATGTTGTTCTGGTTCGTTTTCAAATAGTTGCGAACCTCTTCTTCTGTTTCTGCCTCGACATAGCGAATCTGTGTGTCTTCTCTAATGATACGCGTGTCCATATCTTCTTGGAAAAATACTTTAAATACTGCCATAATTTATGACTCCTTTGTTAGTTATTTATCATTATTAAAATAAATGTTAAAAATAAAAATATGTGCCTAAATTTTTTAAGCACATTATTTAGGGCGCTATTTACCCTTCATATATTCATTGCGCAATAAACCTTTTCTGCCCAGGATGCTTTTCAACTTTTTCTTAAGTTTCTCACGTAACCTTCTCAGCATACTATCACACCCTTATATACTTATTCTCATTTTACAATATAGACCCGGTACTTGCAAAGACTTTATAATAGTAACAAGGGAGGGAAAACTGTGAAGATAGAAAGGATTATGTCGACAGTTAAAAATGAGAAGATGCGAAGTGATAAAATATTTACCGGCATCGAGTTCAATGTCCGGGGGAATCAGGTCGTTATGAACTATGTATATGCTGACTACAGCAGTCAGACGGATACTGATGTGTACATGCCCCACGGAGAAGATCCGGTTTTTATTAACGAAGAAGAAATGAATATGCTGCTTCAGAAACTGCGTGAAAAAAATATTCAATATAATATCAGAAAAGATGAATTTATTTAAACTTAAAAAGACGGGGACTGTGTTTAACACAATCCCCGTCTTTTATATTGGTCCTATTCGAGCGGTTCGGCATTGCCGGTCGGCTCAAAAGGCGCCTTCTTATCAATATGGTCGTAAAACATTACGCCGTCCAGATGATCGAGCTCGTGCTGCAGGACAACTGCTAAAAAGCCTTTTGCCTTAATATCGATTTTCTCTCCATCGATTGTTACAGCACTGACGCGGATGCGTTTTTTACGTTGCACGATGCCTTCTATTTCTTCATCGACACTCAGGCAGCCTTCGCCGGCCGGTAAATAAGTTTCATTAACCGAGTGACTGATTACTTTAGGATTAATCAGCATGTAGTCGTATTCCGGATTGCCTTCTTCATCTGCAACATATATCGCAAGCATGCGCTTATCGAGACCAATTTGAGGTGCGGCAAGTCCGACACCCGCCCGGAGGGAGTATTTTTCACTCACTTCAGGATTCTGTGAGTTAATCAGATACTCTCTCATACTTTTTAATTCTGCTATTGTCTGTGCATCGATTTCTGCCACTTCGCTTACTTTTTTACGCAGCATCGGATGACCATCGCGCACAATATTTTCCATAGTCAGCATGATAAAACCTCCTTCGTTTCAAACACTCGGTTTATTATACAATATATTTGCGTTAAAATGGTATTGTAAATACTGATAAAAAAACTAAATTAACATGGGGGTACATATCGAAGTGAAGAAATTTATTGTATTACTGGGCGGAGCAGCCTTGTTTTTATCTGCCTGCAGCAATGCGGAATCCGAACTGAATGATTTTTACGATGCGTTTACCGGCAGTCTGACTGAAGAAAAAGGACTGGGCGAACTGAACGAACAGTATAATGAACTGGAAGGTTCAAAGGCATCGATGCAGGAAGAATTGAACAATGCTGATATTAAAGAGATTAACAGCATCAGCGAAGAGCTTCAGACTAATACTGCAGAGCGTCTTGAATTGCTGGAGGAAGAACGCGGGCTGATTGCGGATTCAGATGAAGCATTTGAAGATGCACGTGAAGCAGCGGAAGATATTTCGAATGAAGAATATAAAAAAGAAGCAGATTCTCTTGTAACAGCAATGAATGAGCGGTTTGACGCACATAAAACGATGACTGATACATATACAGAAGCCCTGCAGGCAGAAGATGCGTTGTTCGAATATTTAGGAAATGAAGATATTGCACAGGATGAGGTGGATGAACACTTAAACAAAATCGCCGAATACAGCGAACCGATTAACGAAGCATCCGAACGTTTTGCCTCTGAAACAGAAAAAATAAATCAGTTAAAAAGCGAAATAGAACAAATTCTTGAAAATAACTAAAAATCCAAGGTGTTACTAGAACAGATTTAACTGTATCATTAATGAAAACGCTGACATATCAACTCTGTACTAATCTGTTACACCTCTATTTTATTTACTGTTAGAACAGTAGTGTGATAAAATGAAATTAATTACAAACAAATCTAGAAGGGATTGTGAACATACATGGCAGCAAATAAGAAATTGAATCCAGTTGATGTTCTTTCAGAAATAGAAGCAAAATTTGAAATGCTTCAGATTTTGAATGAAAAAGGCGAAATCGTCAATAAAGACATGGATCCGAAATTATCCGATGATGAACTCGTTGAGTTAATGACGAGAATGGTTTGGACTAGAGTTTTAGATGAGCGTTCTACGGCATTAAACCGTCAGGGGCGTCTAGGTTTCTATGCTCCGACAGCCGGTCAGGAAGCATCGCAGATTGCAAGTCACTACGCATTATCTGAAGGGGATTATGTACTCCCGGGCTACCGTGACGTACCTCAGTTAATCTGGCATGGCCTGCCGCTGACTAAAGCGTTCTTATTCTCACGCGGTCATTATAAAGGGAATCAGTTCCCGGAAGGTGTTAATGCACTCAGCCCGCAGATTATCATCGGTGCGCAGTATGTGCAGAACGCAGGTGTAGCACTCGGTCTTAAAAAACGCGGCAAAGAAAATGTAGCAATTACCTATACAGGTGACGGCGGAACTTCACAAGGGGATTTCTATGAAGGAATCAACTTCGCAGGAGCTTACAATGCACCGGCAATCTTCGTTATTCAAAACAATAATTACGCAATTTCAACACCGAGAGAATTGCAGAGTAAAGCTGCAACACTGGCTCAAAAAGCTGTAGCAGCAGGCATCCCGGGTGTTCTTGTTGACGGCATGGACCCGCTCGCAGTTTATCAGGCGACAAAAGAAGCACGCGACCGTGCAGTTGCGGGAGAAGGCCCTACGCTGATTGAAGCACTGTGCTACCGTTTTGGACCGCACACGATGGCGGGAGACGATCCGACGCGTTACAGAACTTCAGACGAAGACAGCGACTGGGAGAAGAAAGACCCGATTGTACGTTTCCGTACTTATTTAGAAGGTAAGAAATTATGGTCTAAAGAAAAAGAAGATGAAGTAATTGAACAGGCTAAAGAAGATGTAAAAGCGGCAATAAAAGAAGCAGATGCAACAGAAAAACAATCTGTAACTGAGCTGATGGACCTCATGTACGATGTGAAGCCGTCTAACTTAGAAGAACAGTATGAGTACTATAAAGGGAAGGAGTCTAAATAATTATGGCACAAATGACGATGATTCAAGCTATTACTAATGCTATGGCTACAGAACTAAAAAATGATGAGAATGTTCTCGTTTTCGGTGAGGACATCGGTGTCAACGGCGGGGTTTTCCGTGCAACAGAAGGTTTGCAGGAAGAATTCGGCGTAGACCGTGTATTCGATACGCCGCTTGCAGAGAGCGGTCTGGTGTCATTAGGTTTAGGCTTAACTTTAGAAGACTACCGTCCGGTAATTGAAATTCAGTTTTTCGGCTTCCTGTTCGAAGCAATGGATGGAATTGCGGGACAGATAGCTCGCCACAGAGTGCGTTCCGGAGCGAGCAAGCAAACACCAATCGTTATCCGCGCGCCATTCGGCGGCGGTGTTAACACACCGGAACTTCACGCAGACTCTCTGGAGGGCTTAATGGCTCAAACTCCAGGTTTACGCGTAGTAATTCCGTCAAACCCGATAGATGCTAAAGGACTGTTAATTTCAGCGATCCGTTCCAATGATCCTGTTATTTTCCTTGAGCACATGAAGTTATACCGTTCTTTCCGTGAAGATGTACCTGAAGAGGACTACGAAGTGGAAATCGGCAAAGCAAGCATTAAACAGGAAGGTACAGACATTACTTTAATCGCCTACGGCGCTATGGTACAGGAAGCGATGAAAGCTGCTGAAGAACTGGCCAAAGAAGACGTGAGTGCAGAAGTTATCGACCTTCGTACTGTTTCACCTGTAGACTACGACACTTTAATCGATTCTGTTAAGAAAACTAACAGAGCAGTAGTTATCCAGGAAGCGCAGCGTCAGGCTGGTGTTGCAGCAAACGTAGTTTCTGAATTATCGGAGCGTGCGATTCTTCATCTTGAAGCACCGATTAAACGCGTGACTGCACCTGATACGGTTTATCCGTTCACGCAGGCTGAAAGTGTCTGGCTGCCGAACAAAGATGATATCATTGAACGTGCAAAAGAAGTGCTGGATTTCTAGAGTCTAATAATAGGAGGAATAATTATGGCATTTGAATTTAAACTCCCGGACATCGGTGAAGGAATTCACGAAGGGGAAATTGCTAAATGGCTAATTGCCGAAGGCGATAAGATTAATGAAGATGATGTATTGGTTGAAATTCAAAACGATAAAGCAGTCGTAGAAATTCCATCTCCTGTAGATGGGACTGTGTCTAAAATTCATGTCGAAGAAGGCGAAGTTACTACAGTCGGAACGACAATTGTAACAATCGACGACGGCAGTGAAGATTCAGGTTCATCAGACAAAGCTGAAGAGAAATCTGAAGAAAAACCTGAAGAAAAAACTTCAGAAAAACCTGCGGATGATGCAGCTAAACCGGCTGATGAAGAACAGGTTTCTGAAGAATCTCCGAACAAAGAAGAAAAACAGCCGGATAAAGATAAATCAGACAGCGATAAAATAGTTATTGCGATGCCGTCTGTCCGTAAATTTGCACGTGAAAACGATGTGGATATTAAAGAAGTTACAGGCACTGGTAAAAACGGCCGTATTCTAAAAGAAGACATCGAAAACTTCGGTACTGAAGCAGCTGAGTCAGAACAGGCTGAAGAAACTAAAGAGGAAACTTCTGCTTCAAGTGAAGGAACACAAAAAGCTCCTCTTAAACAGCAGACAGGCGAACTGGAAACTCGCGAGAAGATGAGCGGTATGAGAAAAGCGATTGCGAAAGCAATGGTTAACTCTAAGCACACATCACCTCACGTTACACACATCGATGAAGTTGAAGTTGATGCCTTGTGGGCTCACCGTAAGAAGTTCAAAGAAATCGCAGCTGAGCAGGGTGTTAAATTAACCTTCCTTCCTTATGTTGTTAAAGCGCTTGTATCAGCACTTAAGAAATACCCTGAATTAAACACTTCAATTGATAATGAAACATTTGAAGTCATTCAGAAACATTATTATAATGTAGGTATTGCGGCAGATACTGAAAAAGGTTTAGTAGTGCCTGTTGTAAAAGATGCAGATAAACTTTCAATGTTCGAAATTTCTGATGAAATTAACGAATTGGCTACAAAAGCACGTGACGGCAAGCTTTCATCTGATGAAATGAAAGGCGGTTCTGTAACAATTTCCAATCTGGGATCTGCAGGCGGCAAGTGGTTTACACCGGTTATCAATCAGCCTGAAGTTGCTATTTTAGGAATTGGCCGTATTGAAGAACAGCCTGTCGTAAGAGACGGAGAGATTGTCGCGGCACGTGTTCTCGCACTATCACTAAGTTACGACCATAGACAAATCGATGGCGCAACAGCTCAAAATGCTTTAAATCACATTAAGCGTCTGCTTAATAATCCGGATTTATTATTAATGGAGGGGTAGTAAAATGGTAGTTGGAGATTTTCCTATTGAAACAGATACAATTGTAATTGGTGCAGGTCCCGGCGGTTATGTCGCTGCAATCCGTGCAGCGCAGCTTGGACAGAAGGTAACTCTGGTAGAAAAAGGAAATGTCGGCGGTGTATGTTTAAATGTAGGATGTATTCCGTCAAAAGCAATGATTTCATCAGCGCACCGTTACCAGGAAGCTCAAAATTCCGAAGATATGGGTGTTATTACAGAAGGTGTTAAATTAGACTTCTCTAAAGTTCAGGAGTTTAAAGAAAGCGTAGTAAACAAACTTGTCGGCGGTGTTGACATGCTCTTAAAAGGTAACAAAGTCGATGTCGTTAAAGGCGAGGCTTACTTTGCAGAGGGCAACAAATTAAAAGTGATGGATGATAAGCAGTCTCAGACTTATGAGTTCAAAAACGCAATCATCGCAACAGGATCACGCCCAATCGAAATTCCAGGATTTAAATTCGGCGGCCGTATTTTAGATTCTACAGGTGCCTTGGCACTTGAAGAAGCGCCAAAAAAACTTATCGTAATCGGCGGAGGCTATATCGGAACTGAACTTGGTTCAGCTTATGCCAACTTCGGTACTGAAGTGACGATTCTTGAAGGAACACCTGATATATTAGGCGGTTTTGAAAAACAGATGACTCAGCTGGTTAAGAAAAATCTTAAATCTAAAAATGCGACGATTGTTACTAAAGCGATGGCTAAATCTGCCGAAGAGACAGAAAATGGCGTTAAAGTAACTTACGAAGCAAAAGACGAAACTCATGAAATTGAAGCGGACTACGTACTGGTTACTGTTGGCCGCAGACCAAATACTGATGAGCTCGGACTTGAAGAATTAGGAATTAAAATGTCTGACCGCGGTTTAATCGAGGTTGACAAACAATCGCGCTCAAGTATTTCTAATATCTATGCTATCGGTGATATCGTTGACGGTCTTCCATTAGCTCACAAAGCAAGCTACGAAGGTAAAGTTGCAGCAGAAGCAATCGCCGGCGAAAAATCAGAAGTTGATTATATCGCTATGCCTGCAGTCTGCTTCACTGAGCCTGAACTTGCTACAGTAGGCTACAATGAATCACAAGCCAAGGATAAAAATATCGAAGTTGTTACCGGCAAATTCCCGTTCCAGGCGAATGGCCGCGCACTCGGACTTAACAAGACAGACGGTTTCGTTAAAGTCGTCGCACGTAAAGAAGATGGACTGATCATCGGTGCTCAGGTCGCAGGTAACGGTGCTTCAGATATTATTTCTGAACTTGGACTTGCAGTTGAAACAGGTATGACACTTGAGGATATCGCATTGACAATTCATGCGCATCCGACGTTAGGTGAAATTCCGATGGAAGCGGCAGAAGTTGCTTTAGGACGTCCGATTCACTCAATGTAATTTTATAAACTTTAAAGGTCAGGGTAAAACACTCTGGCCTTTATTTGCTTTGGAGGCTGAAATTAATGAATAATGAATACTCATATCCGCTTGATTATGACTGGAGCACCGAGGAAGTGCTCTATGTCATGTCTTTTTATCAGGCAGTTGAAATCGGTTATGAAGAAGGCGTGCTGGCTGGTAAATTTGAAGAAGCTTATAAGGACTTTAAGGAGATAGTACCGTCAAAATCCGAGGAGAAAAAACTTTTCAAAGAATATGAAAAAGTCAGCGGCAAAGTACCTTACCTTCTAATTAAACAGCTTAAAGATGCAGAACCGTCCGATATCATTAAGCCGTAAAATGACTTGAAGGTCTCTGCAGTTAATAAATTTAATGCTCTAGAGGTTTTATTAACAATTTAAAGTATCGCTTGATTAAGTTATGCTGACGGTGGGTATTAACTACTAAAGACAAATTAGGAGGCTTATTATGGCAAAGGAATACACTCAAACTGTAAAACCTGTCAGCCGCATTGCTGAAAGAACATTCGGCTGGCTGGGCTGGCTTATACTGCTGGCATTTACTGCAGGAATCTTGTTTTTCTCATTAGTTACTATGAATGACCCGAATCAAATTGACCAGATTACCAGCCAGATGGAATCTCAGGTGCAGGGTATGAATACTCAGGGAGTTGATCCGCAGGCTGTTATCGATATGACAATTTCTGCGCTGAGCAGTTCTTGGATGGTAGCACTTTATCTTGCATTGCCATTAATCATTGCGATACTTGGTCTGTTAAATATGCGCCGTAGAATTTTAGCAGGTATTTTACTGCTGCTTGCTGCGATTCTTGCAGCTCCATTAGTATTTACTTTAATCTCATCGCTGTTCTTCGTCATCGCAGCAATTCTGCTGTTTGCACGTAAAGATTTAGTTGTGAAAAACGAGGACCCTAGAGATGCATACCCGCGTGAAGAACGTAACGGTTACAATAACCGCAATGAATATCTTCCTGAAGAAGAAAATAGAGCAAATCAGCACCGCGTTCAGACTCCGCCTGATGAAGATGTTAAAATTCACCAGAACAGAGACACGGAGTACGGTTATAATCAGGAAAGCAAGGTGCGCGGGGAAGATATTGAGAGCACGCGTAAATTCAGCCGTATCGATGAAGATGACTCGTCTATGGTCGACAATAATATCGATTCAAAAAATATCGACCAGCCGGTTACTGACCGCGAATATAATCGGCAAAGCGGAGTAGATACTGAAGAACTAAACGAAATTGACCGGGAAGATCCTGCTCGTACAAGAAGAAACAACGTTGATCGCAGAAATCGAAAATAAGACAATATTTCAATCCGGAAGAGTTATTGATTCTTTCGGATTTTTAATATGGAGAAATTTACACAAAATTATTATAGATTTTGTAAACGATAACAATGCTATGAAGTCAATGGTACAGAGATTTATCCATATCTTAAGTTATCTGAATTTAATAAATAATCAAATATTCATATTCTAATAACCGTATATTTCTGTTATGATACCTCTTATACTATTAAAAATTAAGTATAGGGGGTCTTATATGTGAATGCATTAATCAGGTTTAGTAATTTTATAGGAAACACTTTTGCTGTCTGGGTCATTTTATTTGCAGCTCTAGCTTTTGCCTTACCCGGGGGTTTTACATGGATTTCACCATACATAAATCTGCTGCTCGGTATTATTATGTTCGGCATGGGTTTGACTTTAAAGTTCAAAGATTTCAAACAAGTAATTACAGCTCCGAAAGAAGTCATTACTCTTGTAGTTGCACAATATACCATCATGCCTTTAATCGCATTAGGGCTCGTTTATTTATTTCAGCTGCCTGCTGAAATTGCAATCGGCGTTATTCTTGTCGGCTGCTCGCCCGGTGGAACATCCAGTAATGTGATGACTTTCCTTGCAAAAGGCAACATGGCATTATCAGTTACTGCAACATCGGTAACAACACTTCTTGCACCAGTTATAACTCCGGCGCTGACATTGTTTCTTGCCAGTGCCTGGCTGCCGGTATCATTCTCGGCAATGTTTATATCGATAATCCAAATAGTGCTGATACCAATAGCACTTGGAGTAGCGGTTCAATACCTGCTCGGAACTAAAGTTGATAAAGCTGTCGGCATTCTTCCATTAATTTCAGTGCTAGGAATTATCGGTGTAATTACCGCAGTAGTATCAAATAATGTTGAAAATATTATTACATCCGGACTGCTTATTTTTGCAGTTGTAATACTCCATAACCTGCTCGGTTATTTAGTTGGTTTTCTGCTCGGGAAAGTACTGCGTTTCGATCTCAGAGACACAAAAACGCTGTCGATTGAAGTCGGCATGCAAAATTCAGGTCTTGCCGCAACGCTTGCTGCAACTCACTTTTCACCAGTTGCTGCTGTACCGGGAGCACTGTTCAGTGTCTGGCATAATATTTCCGGTTCACTTGCAGCAAACTGGCTGAACAGAATTGGCAAAAAGAAACAGGCAGATAAAAAGGAAGGCATGGCTCGAGAAAAGCTTAAAGAGGTAAACCAATCAGAAGTTTAAAAAAGGCGGGAACAATTATGACAGAGAAAAAAGATATCAGAATCCGTTCACATGTATATGATGATATCGGATTAAAAGCACCAAACAGAGCAATGCTGAGAGCGGTCGGTTTTACCGATGAAAGTTTCAAAAAACCTCAAATTGGCGTCGTGAGTAACTGGGCAGAGACGACACCGTGTAATGTTCACTTAAACGATCTTGCTCAGTTTGCTAAAGAAGGGGTGTCAGAAGCGGGCGGTGTGCCTGTTCAGTTTAATACGATTACTGTCGCAGACGGTATCGCAATGGGAACACCGGGCATGCGTTTTTCCTTGCCGTCACGGGACATTATTGCAGATTCCATAGAAACGATGGTTCAAGGTCAGAACTTCGATTCTTTCGTAGCTATCGGCGGGTGCGATAAAAATATGCCCGGCTGTGCGATTGCTATAGCGAATACTAATATTCCTGCAGTTTTTGTATACGGCGGAACGATTGCACCGGGCCGTCATAATGGCCAGGATATCGACCTTGTTTCTGTATTCGAAGGTGTCGGTAAGTGGAACAATGGAGATATCGACGACGCAGAACTTAAGAGAGTAGAATGTGCAGGCTGTCCGGGGCCGGGTGCCTGCGGCGGTATGTATACGGCAAACACGATGGCCGCTGCCATAGAAGCTATGGGGCTCAGCCTGCCAGGCTCTGCATCAAATCCTGCAGTGACAAAAGAAAAAGAACAGGATGTTTATGAAGCCGGTAAAGCTGTACTCAACCTGCTCGAAAAAGAAATTTATCCGAGAGACATTTTAACGAGAGAAGCTTTTGAAAATGCAATTACTGTCGTACTTGCACTCGGCGGTTCGACTAACGCGATTTTACACCTGCTGGCAATCGCTCATGCAGCTGAAGTTGAGCTGACGATTGAAGACTTTAATGATTTCCAGGAAAAAGTACCGCATTTGGCTGATTTGAAGCCTTCCGGTAAATATGTATTCCAGGATCTGTTTAATGTCGGCGGAGTGCAGGGTGTAATGAAATATCTTTATGAAAAAGGATATATTCACGGAGACTGCCTGACTGTAACAGGAAAAACGATTGCTGAAAACCTGGCAGAAGTTGAACACTTAACACCGGGACAGGATGTCATTTTACCGCTTGAAAATCCGAAGCGTGCCGACGGACCTTTAATCGTTCTTAAAGGAAACCTGGCACCGGAAGGCGCTGTAGCAAAAGTGTCCGGCGTTAAAGTCCGCCGTCACGTCGGCGAAGCTAAAGTGTTCGATACAGAGCAGGAAGCTATTGAAGCTGTTATGACAAACGATATTGTTAAAGGTGATGTTGTCATCGTGCGCTATGTTGGTCCTAAAGGCGGGCCGGGTATGCCGGAAATGCTGTCGTTATCAAGTTTAATCGTCGGAAAAGGGCTCGGCGAAGATGTCGCACTCTTAACGGACGGCCGTTTCAGCGGAGGCACCCACGGTCTTGTCGTCGGGCATATTGCTCCGGAAGCACAGGACGGAGGAAATGTTGCTTTAGTTCAGACAGGAGATATTGTAACGATTGATCAGGATACAAAAGAATTGTCGTTTAACGTTTCAGATGAAGTCCTGGCAGAACGCCGCAAAGATTTAGTGCTGCCGCCACTCCACAGTAAAGGTGTGCTCGGAAAATACGCGCATATCGTATCTTCTTCATCAAAAGGTGCGATTACAGACTTCTTTAACCGGGACGACCTGCCGGGGAGAAACTGATAATTAAATAAAATAAAGTGAAATCCGTACGTCAAACTTCTTCGGAAAGCTGACGTGCGGATTTTTGTATTTTTAGCGTTATCTGTATTTAAGATGTATTCGTGTAATAAGTAAACAAAAATATTGATTTTCAGGAAAGTGGACACGTCGGCATTGTAAACGATTACATTATCAGAAATGTTAGATAATTTAAAATAATTAGCTTTTTGCTGTTGCTTTTGCTTTATATACGGGGTATTATACATTCATTAAGAAAATTAAATAATCAAACAATTCAAATATTGAAACTTAAAGCGTTGAAGGGAACTTCGTTACTGCATAACATTTTCAGAGACTGAGTGATTGGTGCGAACTCAGAATGCAGCAGTAAAGAATCTCATCCCTGAGTGCCCGGCTGAAAAGAAGTAGGCAGGGACGGGTTAAAACTCGTTATTCATTTTAACTGGTTATGCCAGTTGCAGAGGTGTGCACCTGAAGGTGTACGCGAATTTGGGTGGTACCGTGGAAAGCTCTTTTCTCCCCATTGATCATTAGAAAAATGATCTTTGAGAGAAATGAGCTTTTTTATTTTAAGTTTATGCTATAAGGAGGAAAAATTATGAAGGTTGAAGTTGAACACTCACAGGAAGTTATTGCGAATATAAAAACAGGTGCTGACTTATTAGTAGAAGCATTAGCGGAACATGAAGTTGATACTGTCTTCGGTTATCCGGGCGGTGCAGTACTTCCCATTTACGATGCGCTCTACCGTCATGAGAGTTCATTCAAACACATTCTTTGTAGACATGAACAAGGCCTGATCCATGCAGCGGAAGGATATGCCAGAGTAAGCAGCAAGCCGGGAGTCGTAATTGCAACAAGCGGACCGGGTGCAACGAATTTAATTACAGGTATAACTGACGCAATGATGGATTCACTGCCGATAGTTGCATTTACGGGTCAGGTATCGACGAAAGTTATCGGAACAGACGCTTTCCAGGAAGCGGATATCATCGGTTTAACTACTCCGATTACAAAGCATAACTATCAGGTAACAGATGTTAAAGATTTAAAGCGTATTGTTAAAGAAGCTTTCCATATTGCATCTACAGGAAGACCGGGACCAGTTGTAGTGGATATTCCAAAAAATATCTCGGAAGCAGTTGTGGAAGAAGCGTCAGATGATGCGCTCCGCCTGCCGGGCTATCAGCCGACAACAAAACCGAATCCGCTGCAGATCAGCCGTTTGCTTGAAGCTTTGCAAAAGTCGGAACGTCCGGTTGTTTTAACAGGGGCCGGTGTTCAGTTTGCGAAAGCGTCGGAAGAATTGCGGACCTTTATTAAAAAGTATAATCTGCCTGTAGTATCAACTCTGCTTGGTCTTGGAACATTTAATGCAGACGATGAAAATTTCCTCGGCATGGCTGGAATGCATGGAACGTATGCAGCGAATATGGCGATTCACGATGCTGACTTACTGATTAACATCGGTGCCCGTTTTGATGACAGACTGACTGGCAAAATTGCTGACTTTGCACCGCGTGCAAGAGTAGCTCATATCGACATCGACCCGGCTGAGATTGGCAAAAACGTCGAAACTCAAATACCGGTAGTTGCCGATGCAAAAGAAGCGCTCGAACTGTTAAATGCAGGCCAGTGCGAGATGAAACCAATCGACAGCTGGAGACATAAAACCCAGACAGACAAAGAACAGAATCCGCTCTGGTATGAACACAGTGATGAATTGATTTCACCGCAGTGGTTTATCGAACAGGTATATGAAGCGACCGGCGGCAAAGCGATAGTGACGACAGACGTCGGCCAGCATCAGATGTGGAGTGCTCAGTTCTACAAATTTAACCAGCCGAATCACTTCGTCACATCCGGCGGGCTCGGCACTATGGGCTTTGGACTTCCTGCGGCAATCGGTGCTCAGCTGGCTTTCCCTGATAAAACAGTTGTTGCTGTTGTCGGTGACGGCGGCTTCCAAATGACAATGCAGGAGCTGGCCACGCTGAAACAATACAACCTGCCGGTAAAAGTAGTAATCGTCAATAATGAAGCACTCGGCATGGTAAGACAGTGGCAGGAGAAATTCTACGACGAACGCTATTCAGAATCGCTGATGCATACTAATCCCGACTTTGTAAAGCTCGGTGAAAGCTTCGGTGTGAAGTCATACAGATATACACAGGAAGAGGAAGTATCAGGAGAACTTAAAGAGGCTCTTCAGTCGGATGAACCGGTATTGATCGATGCAAGAGTTGTCAAACTTGATCTGGTTTATCCTATGGTGCCGGCAGGTAAAGGAAATCACGAAATGATAGGGGTGAGACCATGCAGCGAGTAATTACATTGACAGTGCAAAACTCAAGCGGGGTGCTGAACAGAGTAACCGGAATGCTTGCCAAACGCGGTTTTAATATCGAAAGCATTACAGTTGGTGCTTCTGAAACGCCGGGCATATCGAAAATGACAATTGTTGTCGATATTGCGAACGATAAAAGCTCGGAACAGCTGACTAAACAGCTGCACAAACAAATCGATATATTGAAAGTCGATGATATAACCGATTCTAAAATCGTCTCGAGAGAGCTTGCTCTTATAAAAGTCGGAGCAAACAATACATCGAGAGGCGAAATCCAGAGTATTATCGAACCGTTCAGAGCACGTGTGCTCGATGTTTCAAGAAACTCACTCATTATAGAAGTAACAGGCAAGCCGGATAAGGTGGATGCGCTAATTGAACTGCTGACACCATACGGACTGAAGGATTTATCCCGCACGGGTGTTACAGCCTTCCGGCGCGGACAGCAAAAAGGTATCCAGGAACTAAAATCATTCAGCGTTTAAAAAAATATTATATATAAAAAGGGAGAAATTAAATTATGGCTAAAGTTTATTACGATAAAGATATCAACACAGGAAGTTTACAAGGAAAAACAGTAGCGATTGTCGGCTACGGTTCACAGGGGCATGCACACGCACAAAACTTAAGAGACTCAGGCTATAACGTAATCGTCGGTCTCCGCGAAGGTAAATCATTCGATAAAGCAAAAGAAGACGGCTTTGATGTAAGAACTGTCGGAGAAGCAGTTAAAGATGCTGACGTAACGATGGTCCTCTTGCCGGATGAAGGCCAGCCGAAAGTATACGAAGCAGAAATTAAAGATAACTTAAAAGAGAACAGTGCCTTAGCTTTCGCGCACGGCTTCAATGTTCACTTTAATCAGATTGTACCGCCGGAAAATGTTGACGTATTTTTAGTAGCTCCTAAAGGGCCGGGACACTTAGTACGCCGTACTTATCAGGAAGAAGCGGGTGTACCTGCTTTATTCGGAGTATTCCAGGACGTATCAGGCAACGCATCGGATGTTGCAAAAGCATATGCACAGGGAATTGGAGCTGCACGTGCGGGAGTACTTGAGACTTCGTTCCAGGAAGAAACAGAAACAGACTTATTCGGGGAACAGGCGGTACTGTGCGGCGGATTGACTTCATTAGTTAAAGCAGGCTTTGAAACTTTAACAGACGCGGGTTACCAGCCGGAAGTTGCATATTTTGAATGTCTTCACGAATTAAAACTTATCGTGGACTTAATGTACGAAGGCGGTATGGAAAATATGCGCTACTCAATTTCCGATACAGCTCAGTGGGGAGACTTTGTCAGCGGACCGCGTGTTATTAATGAAGAAACGAAAGCACGTATGGGAGAAGTGCTGACAGAGATTCAAAACGGCCAGTTCGCCAAAGGATGGATCTTAGAAAACCAGGCGGGACGCCCGCAGTACAATGCAATTAATAACAGCGAATATAAACATCCGATTACGGCGGTCGGCCAGGAACTGAGAGACTTAATGCCGTTTGTTCAAAACCCGATTAGATAAATAATACTGAAGAGAGGAAGGTCAATATGACTGATATAACCGATATTAAAATTTTTGATACCACGCTGAGAGACGGTGAGCAGTCACCGGGAGTCAATTTAAATAAGCAGGAAAAACTGGAGATTGCAAAGCAGCTCGAACGCCTCGGTGTTGACGTTATAGAAGCGGGCTTTCCCGCCTCTTCAGAAGGCGACTTCCAGGCAGTGAAGCTGATCGCAGATACGATCAAAGACTCAACTGTAACTGCACTGGCTAGAACGAAAAAACACGATATTGACCGTGCGTACGAAGCTTTAAAAAATACACCGAATCCAAGAATTCATATATTTCTTGCTACGAGCCCGATTCACAGAGAATTCAAACTGAAGATGGATAAACAGAAAGTCATCGATACATCTGTAGAGATGGTCACCTACTCGAAGAGCATGTTTAATGAAGTAGAATGGTCAGCAGAAGATGCATCACGTACAGAACTGCCTTTCCTTGCTGAAATTATTGAAGCGGTGATCGATGCTGGAGCAACAATTATCAATCTGCCTGATACAGTTGGCTATACGACGCCGAAAGAATACGGTGAAATGTTTAAATATGTATCTGAGAATGTTCCGAATATAGATAAAGCTATTCTCTCGACGCATTGTCACAATGATCTTGGTATGGCAGTAGCAAACTCGGTAGCAGGTATTGAAAATGGAGCGACACAAATAGAATGTTCCATTAACGGTATCGGTGAACGCGCCGGCAACGCAGCGCTCGAAGAAATTGCAGTGGCACTGCACATCCGCGGAGACTTTTATCCGTATACAACAAACTTAAATTTACAGGAGATTAAACGTTCAAGTGATATTGTTGCCAAACTGACCGGTATGACAGTTCAGCCGAACAAAGCAATTATTGGACGGAATGCTTATGCACATGAAGCAGGAATTCATCAGGACGGCATGCTGAAAAACTCGGAAACTTATGAAATTATTTCACCGGCCCTGGTCGGGGTTTCCGCCGATACAGCAAATACGCTGTTCCTCGGCAAACATTCAGGACGCCATGCTTTTAAAGATAAAGTGAAATCATTTAAGGTCGAGCTGACAGAAGAGGAATTGTCTGCAGCATTTAGCAGCTTTAAGGAACTGACGGATCATAAAAAAGAAGTGACTGATGATGATATCTATTCGATTATTATGGAAATCAAGACAGACGCATCTAATATTGAACGCTACGTGTTGGATAATTTCGAAGTGAATTATGAGCAGGACGGACAGACGAAAGCACATATCGATGTTGTCACTCCGGCCGGAGAACATGTATCGCACGAAGTTACTGGTTCCGGCAGTGTTGAAGCACTGTATAAGGCAATCCAGGAAATTCTCAGAGAAAAAACTAACTTACTCGACTACCAGCTCAGCTCAGTAGGCGGAGGGAAAGACGCACTGGCAGAATCCCGTGTGCAGATTAAGATTAATAATCAGCAGTTTTCAGGACGCGGCACAGCTCAGGACGTACTCGCAGCATCGGCAAATGCATATATCAATGCAGTAAACCGCTATTTGATGAGTGAACAGGCGGCAGCACCTGCAGAAAGTGTAAATGCATAAAGGAGATAATCGGCAATGAAAAAACATATAATCACCTTGGCCGGCGATGGTATCGGTCCGGAAATAATGAATTCGGCACAAGCACTGCTGAAAGCTGCAGGAGAAAAATATCAGCACGAGTTTACGACAGAAGCTAAAGATATCGGGGGCATTGCGATTGATAAATATAATAATCCTCTGCCTGATGAAACGATAGAAGCATGTGAAGCGGCTGACGCAATTCTGCTTGGTGCTGTCGGCGGTCCGAAATGGGCTGACAGCAGCATACGTCCGGAGCAGGGACTGTTAAAAATCCGCAAACATTTCAACTTATTTGCGAACCTGCGTCCGGTAACAATATTTGATTCACTTGAAGCATCATCACCGCTGAAACAGGAAATCGTTCACGGCAGCGATCTGATGATCGTCAGAGAACTGACGGGCGGACTGTATTTCGGGGAGCCAAGTGAACGCCGGGACGGCGGACAAAGTGTAATTGATTCATTGACTTATACGCATGATGAAATTGAACGTATCGTTCGCACTGCATTTGATACAGCGATGACAAGAAGAAAACATTTAACATCGGTTGATAAAGCAAACGTGCTTGAATCCAGCCGGATGTGGCGTGAAATTGTCAATACAGTCGGAAAAGAATATCCGGAAGTTACAGTTGAGCACGAACTTGTCGATGCTGCAGCGATGAAGCTGATTACGAATCCATCTTACTTTGATGTCATCGTAACTGAGAACTTATTTGGAGATATTTTAAGTGATGAAGCCTCTGTAATAACAGGATCTCTTGGTGTTCTGCCTTCAGCGAGTTTAAGTGAAAACGGACTCGGACTGTTCGAACCGATTCACGGTTCAGCACCTGATATTGCGGGAGAAAATAAAGCCAATCCAATCGGTATGATGTTATCTGTCGGTATGATGTTTAAGTATTCGTTCGGTCTGCACGAAGAATCAGCAGCGATAGAAAGAGCTGTGAATACAGTACTGAAACAAGGCTTCAAAACTCCAGATTTGAAAATTGATGGAGCTGAAACGATATCCACGACGGAAATGACAGAAAAAATTATTAGTAATCTATAAAAAAGTTAAAGGAGAAGATTAACATGGCTCAGAAAAAAACTATAATCGAAAAAATCTGGGAACGGCATGTCGTTCATGAAGAAGAAGGCAAACCGGATTTACTCTATATCGATCAGCACTTAATCCATGAAGTGACTTCGCCTCAAGCTTTTGAAGGATTACGCTTAAATAATCGAAAAGTCCGCCGTCCGGATTTAACGTTTGCCACGATGGATCACAACGTTCCGACGAAAAACAGGGAAGATGCTCAGGATGCGATTGCTCAGAAACAAATGGATGCGTTAAAGAAAAACTGTGAAGAATTTGGTATTAAACTTGCCGATATGTATCACCCTGATCAGGGTATTGTCCACATCATCGGGCCGCAGCTGGGCTTGACCCAGCCGGGCAAGACAATTGTCTGCGGTGATTCTCATACATCGACTCACGGCGCATTTGGAGCACTTGCTTTTGGTATCGGTACGAGTGAAGTGGAACACGTATTTGCAACTCAGACTTTAACGCAGTCAAAACCGAAAACGATGAACGTCAAAGTTAACGGAAACTTAAGTGTCGGAGTGACTGCCAAAGATTTAATTTTAGCTATTATAGCGAAATTCGGTGTTGATTTCGGGACAGGACATGTCGTTGAGTACACTGGACAGGCGATTCGTGACTTAACGATGGAAGGCCGCATGACCGTATGCAATATGTCAATTGAAGGCGGAGCGCGCGCTGGTCTGATTTCACCGGATGAAACGACAGTTGAATTCCTTCGCGGACGCCGTTATGTGCCGAGAGATGAAGAAGAATATAAGAAACTTGCCGAAGAGTGGCTGAGCCTGAGTACTGATGAAGGTGCAGAATACGATGCAACGCTTGAAATTAATGCTTCGGAGATAGAACCTCAAGTATCCTGGGGAACAAATCCAAGCATGGTTGTGCCAATCAGTGCAGCGACACCGGTAGTTTCCGAATCGAAAGATGAAGACTCAACGAAACGCGCACTTGAATATATGGGTCTTGAAGAAGGCATGCCGATTACAGATATTGAAATTGATCATGTATTTATTGGTTCATGTACTAACTCCCGTGTTCTGGACTTGCAGCGTGCTGCAGATATTATAGAAGGCAACCGTGTTAAGGATGGCGTTAAAGCAATCGTTGTACCGGGTTCATTCCTTGTCAAACAGGAAGCGGAAGCGCTTGGCATCGATAAAGTTTTCATCGATGCAGGTTTCGAATGGCGCAACGCAGGATGCAGTGCCTGTCTTGGCATGAATGAAGACACAGTACCGCCTGGCGGACGCTGTGCATCAACATCAAACCGCAACTTTGAAGGCCGTCAGGGTAACGGGGCAAGAACGCATCTTGTCAGTCCTGAAATGGCAGCGGCAGCGGCAATTAACGGCCGCTTTGTCGATGTCAGAAAATATCAGAGCAGAGTAACTGCATAGGAGGGTAATTATGGAGGCAATTTCAAAGCATGAAGGGAAAGTATATCCGCTGAACCGCTCGAACGTTGACACGGACCAGATTATCCCCAAACAGTTTCTGAAACGGATTGAACGTACAGGTTTTGGGCAATTTGTCTTTTATAACTGGCGTTTTAATGACGACGGTACGAAGCGTGAAGATTTTGATATGGACGATGCAAAATTCGATGGTGCTTCAGTGCTGGTCGCCGGTGACAACTTCGGCTGCGGCTCATCACGGGAACACGCGCCGTGGGCTCTTTTAGACTATGGCTATAAAGTTATTATTGCTCCGGGCTTTGCGGATATATTCTACTCAAATGCATTTAAAAACGGCATTATTTTAATTAAAATGCCGGAAACGCAAGTAGCTGAATGGCAGGAACAGGCAAGAAATGGAGATTTTAATATCTCGGTTGATTTAGAAAAACAGGAAATTACAGACAGCAGCGGCAAGACATTGAAGTTTGAAATTTCTGCCTATCATAAAGAGAAATTAATTAACGGCTGGGATGACATTGCATTAACTTTATTAAATGAAGAAAAAATAACAGCTTTTGAGGAGCGTGGTTCTTTGGGAATTCGTTAAACAGTGATTTAGTCAGAGATGCTATGGAATATTTGCGGGGAAATGTGCACAAAACACCAGTGATAACATCACAGACAACAAATGAAAAAACCGGTAAAAATGTTTATATGAAATTGGAAAATCATCAGAAAACCGGAGCGTTTAAATATCGGGGTGCATCGTATAAACTGTCGAAATTAACTCCGGCACAGCTTGAAGCAGGAGTAGTGACTGCATCTGCAGGCAACCATGCCCAGGGCGTAGCCCTTGCTGCGAAAAAATTAAATGCTACTGCGACTATCTTTATGCCGGAAGGTACTCCTTCAGCGAAAGTCGAAGCAACAAAAGGATATGGTGCAGCAGTTAAACTTGTCGGAGCGAGTTTTCAGGAAGCATTTACAGCTTCTCTGGAACATAAAAAGCTGACAGGTGCAACGTATGTCCATCCTTTTGATGATTACGATATTATGGCAGGCCAGGGTTCAATTGGAATAGAAATGCTGGAAGAGATACCTGAGCTCGATACGATAATTGTACCGATAGGCGGAGGCGGTTTGATAAGCGGCATTGCAGTAGCGGCGAAGATGATTAAACCATCCATTAAAATAATCGGTGTGCAGGCGGCAAACGCACCATCGATGTTTAAATCATATTACACAAAAGACGACCATGTAGTGCTTAATAGCTGCAGCACAATTGCAGAAGGCATTGCAGTCAAACAGCCCGGTGAATTAACACAGCAGGCCGTCCGTCAGTATGTTGATGAAATATACTGCGTATCGGAAAGTCAGATTGCTTATGCAATGGTCTACCTGCTTGAACGTACAAAATCACTAGTAGAAGGTGCCGGTGCTACAGCACTCGCAGCACTCTTAGCATTTAATGACAAAATTGACTCCGAGCACACAGGGGTTATCGTTAGCGGAGGCAACCTGGATCTCAGCAAAATGGGAGAAATACAGGCACTTGCCCTGCAGGCAAATCATAAAACAATAACGAGAGAACAAATAACTGTGCTGTAAACTAACAACCCGTCGGTCATTTTCCTTTGTGGATTTGACGGACGGGTTATTTTGATGTTCTTTATATTTTTGAACGCATGAGTAAGCATATCAGTTCCACGGTGGCACAAAAGAAGGGTTTGTGCGCCACCGAAAACTCACGGCGGCGCAAAAGAGGGGTTTGCGCGCCACCGAAAACTCACGGTGGCACAAAAGAAGGGTTTGCGCGCCACCGAAAATCCACGATGGCACAAAAGAGACGCTCGCGCGCCACCGTGATCAGGACTCGTTAAAAACCAAACAAAAAAACGCAAAACCCATCTGGGTTTTGCGTTAATTTATCAGGAGGCTAGTCCTGATGATAGAACTGAGCGAGGTTTTCCATAACCTGTTCAAGGTCTTTAATAAAAGCTTCATCAGAACTGAATTCTTTATCGCCTGGCTTATAAACCTTGCCGACTAAAAATTCACCTTTTTTAACATCACGCAGTCTGATAAGACCTTTTTCAAGTTCATCATCAGATAGCTCCTTAAGCGGAGTTTTCGCAGGTTTCATATGGTCGAGTGAAATTTGATAGTCTTCCGGCAGATTATCAAATTTCTCTATATTATTCAGCCAGTTCTCTGCCAACCGCTTTTTATCTTTTGATTCATATATAATACCGTACATGCAAAAAGCATGGCTGTTATATAAACCAATCTGGAAGTGGGGCATCATTTTGTAGCCGCGGGGGTTCGTACTGAAGGCCACCCATGTATCATCGGGAGGGTTCGTCGTCCGCCGTGCGTGTTTTGCTACATGAGCGTATGTCTCGTCTCCGGTCATTTCAGTTAAGTAGGCACTGAAGTGTTCTCCGAGATATTCGAGTTTCGGCCGTGTATTTTCAATCAGGGCTGCCATTCTATTTTCCAGGCTGTCAATATTGAAAACATCAAAGTCCGTTTGTGTAAATGTATACTTCATTAAGGTTGAGCTCCTTTCAAAAGGTCTCTCTTATGATAAAATAAAGTTGGTTAGCAATCAAATGATTGAGGTGGATTCATGGACATATATAACTTTGGCAAAGAATTAATCGTTGAAGCTGGTAAATTTATCGAAATGCGCATGACCAAGGAATTTCAGATCGACAGTAAATCGAATCCAAATGATCTCGTAACAGATGTCGACAGAGAGACAGAACAGTTTTTATATACTAAAATTCTGGAACGTTTTCCGGACCATCTTATTATCGGTGAAGAGGGACATGGACAAAATATACAAGATACAAAAGGCGTCATCTGGATTGTCGACCCCATTGACGGGACTTTAAATTTTGTGCACCAGGGAGAAAATTTTGCAATATCCATCGGGGTGTTTATCGACGGGGAACCATATTGCGGTTTAATCTACGATTGTATGAAACGGGACTTGTATCACGCTAAATATAAAAATGGTGCGTATTTAAATGAACAGGCGCTGCTGCCGGCAGAGAATATACCTTTAAATCAATCTCTCATCGCCATTAACCCGAAAAGAGTACTCGGCGAAGAAACCCGCAGTCCGTTTTTTAAAATTATGGCTGAGTCACGCAGTGTAAGATCGTACGGGTCTGCTGCTTTGGAATTTGCGATGCTTGCAAAAGGACAGATTTCTGCCCTGCTGTTTTTAAGGCTGTATCCGTGGGATTATACAGCCGGTGTAATTATTACCGGAGAGCTCGGGTTTAAAACGTCCGATTTGTATGGAAGAGAGCTGCCGCTCTTAAGCTCATCGAGTGTAATCAGCGGCAATCCCAAAATCCATTCAGAAATACTTGAATATTTTACCGGCGATAAAAGACTTTACGAATATCATGAGAAAATTCATGGTTCGTAATAATACAGTTGGGAATGTTTTGATGTTTTCGTAAAAATTTTACCGACATATTTTAACAAAGCGTAATTGCTGAGCGGGACATTGATATGTTGCTTAATCTGTTTTTTAGTATACGGCTGTGAAATATTAAGAAGGTTCAGCATATCAAAATAATCGGTAAACATCTTTTCGATATTATGGATAGCATGACAGGACTCACACATTATTAATTTGCTGCTGAGGAGTTCAAGGCTGAACTCCAGACAGCCGGTGCATTTGAATCCGTACGAGAAATCATTTGCAGCTGCGCTCGAAACTGCCGTACGGGCTTTTAACTTTTCAATTCCGGGCGCGGCTGCTTTTTTCTGATAACAGCACTGTGTTCAATCGCTTTTAAATAATAAGGCAGATTTTTAAGGGATAGAAATTGATCGGACGGCCGTTTAGCGAGTTTGAAAGTTTCGTTCATTACGACGTGTTTAATAATAATCGGGCGCTGGAAATGGCCTTCATCAACAAGTGTTTCCTTAAACTTTTCGTAAACTTTCGCAGTCCGGTTTAAATCGTAGACAGCTTCGTAATTGCTGTCGATTAAAATATTAAATGGATTAATAAAATGTTCGCCGGCGTAGTTGTGCAGAATGAAAAGGTAATAGCAATATTCCGTTGCAATCAGCACATTAATCAGTTCATGGTCAGTGCCTACGGTTATTTCGCAGTGCCAGAACAGCTCCATATTTACTGTATTGATTTGACGCAAATATAAATCAAAATGTTCTTCCAAAAGATCCATCCGCTGCATTGCTTCGTATTCTTCAGTTTCGTCATCGCTAAAAGGCAACCGGTTATACAGAAACTCGTAAACTTTTAACTTTTCATTTTTTTGTCTCACAGCAAAGCTCCTTTAATGAATGATAAATTCATTATTGACCGGTCTTAATTTGCCGTCAAAAAACGATAATTTAAAAAATGCTAAAAAAATACAACAGATTTCCCTATTATTCCAATACAAATAAGGAAATCTGTTATAATAAATAAGCAGTTAAAGCAAAACTGAAGTTAGAGCCAGCCATTTTCACGATACTTTTTCTTCAATGTGAAACCAGTGCCGAAAATGGCGATAAACACTATAACCGACAATACTGCAAGTATGATCATTTCTTCGGCAATGAAAATCGAAAATGCAATCATCATTGAAACTGCCAAGACAGCAAGTATTAAAAATACAGCCTTTGATTTTTTCTTTTCCATAAGTATTCCCCTAAAAGTCATTTGTCTTATTTCGAATTATATCATAAAAATAATATCCTTGAATGTTCAGATTGGTAAAAAATGTGGTATACTGTTACGGTTATAAAGATATTCTATATACGAAGGGAAAATCCTCTTGATGAACCTGAGAGAAAACATTAGAAACATAGCAATTATTGCACACGTAGACCATGGTAAAACGACATTAGTAGACCAGCTTTTAAAACAGTCTGGTATTTTCCGTGAAAATGAACACGTTGAAGAACGTGCCATGGACTCGAATGATATTGAACGTGAACGCGGAATCACAATACTGGCGAAAAATACAGCGATTGATTACAAAGATACGCGTATAAATATTTTAGATACACCGGGCCACGCTGACTTCGGCGGAGAAGTAGAACGTATTATGAAAATGGTTGACGGGGTAATTCTCGTTGTCGATGCATATGAAGGTACGATGCCTCAGACGCGTTTTGTTCTTAAAAAAGCTTTGGAGCAAAACTTAAAACCGGTAGTAGTAGTTAATAAAATTGATAAACCGAGTGCGCGCCCTGAAGAAGTAGTGGACGATGTGCTTGAACTCTTTATCGAACTTGATGCCAACGACGAACAGCTTGAATTCCCTGTTGTCTATGCATCTGCAATGAACGGTACAGCAAGCCGCGAACCAGGTGAGCAGGAGGAAAACATGCAATCCATTTACGAAACTATCGTAGACTATGTTCCTGCACCGGTAGACAACAGCGACGAGCCGCTTCAATTCCAGGTATCATTACTGGATTACAACGATTACGTTGGACGTATCGGAATCGGACGCGTTTTCCGCGGAACGATTAACGTTGGTGAGACAGTTTCATTAATTAAAATCGACGGAACAATTAAAAACTTCAGAGTATCGAAAATTTTCGGTTTCCTCGGTCTTAACCGGGTGGAAATTGAAAGTGCGAAAGCGGGAGACCTTATCGCAATCAGCGGTATGGAGGATATTAACGTCGGTGAAACGATTACGCCTACAGATGCTCAGGAAGCACTGCCGGTTCTTCATGTTGACGAACCGACATTGCAGATGACGTTTGCTGTTAACAACTCGCCGTTTGCGGGACGCGAAGGCAAGCACGTTACGGCAAGAAAAATTGAAGAGCGTTTGAATCTTCAATTAGAAACAGATGTATCACTGCGTGTAGACCCGACAGACCAGCCGGATGCCTGGAGAGTTTCAGGACGCGGTGAGCTTCACTTATCGATCCTTATTGAAAACTTAAGACGCGAAGGATTTGAACTTCAGGTATCAAAACCGGAAGTTATCATCCGTGAAATTGACGGTGTTCAATGTGAACCGTTCGAACGTGTGCAAATTGACGTACACGAAGAAAATACTGGCAGTATTATCGAATCTATGGGTACACGTAAAGGTGAGATGCTCGATATGGTCACAACAGGCAATGGACAGACCCGTCTGACATTCCTGATTCCTGCGCGCGGACTTATCGGCTACCGTACAGAATTCATGTCGATGACACGCGGCTACGGTATTATTAACCATACTTTTGAAGAGTACCGCCCACTGGTTAAAGGACGCATCGGAGGCAGAAGAAACGGAGTTCTTGTTTCAATTGATAAAGGTGCTGCGAGCACGTACTCAATTCTTGCACTTGAAGGACGCGGAACGAACTTTATGGAACCTGGTACTGAAGTATACGAAGGTATGATTGTCGGAGAGAACTCACGCGAAAATGACCTTGCCGTTAATATTACTAAAGTGAAAGCTGCCAACAATATTCGTTCAGCAACTAAAGAGCAGACAACTACAATGAAAAAACCGAGATCACTGACTCTGGAAGAAGCACTTGAGTATATTAACGAAGACGAACTTGTGGAGATTACTCCGGAAACAGTTCGCATGCGCAAGAAAATTTTAGAGAAAAATGCACGTGAAAAAGCGTATAAAAAAAGTAAGTAATAAAAGCGAAGTGGAGTGAGGCAGTTGTTTAATCCTCTCATTCTCCTGAACGCCGAAAGTGGTGCAGGTCTGACGGAACGGCTCACTTTTTTCGGGAGACTATATGGTCTGGATTCCAATCCTGAAACCGGTATGTGGTATTTATTCATTACAATTTTTGTCTTGTGTGCTATCGTATATCAATTGGGATTTGCCCGCAAAGTTAAGCTGTGGCAAACAGTTGTTATTTATATACTGATGTTTTTCGGTGTAATATTTCTGACCTTTTTCGGTGCGTTTTATCCCGTGGCTGAATGTTTAATTGTTATTGCAATCATACTCGCAGGCTACAGATACAGACTGCATAAGGAAAGAAAAGAAGGCAACATTGCACAGCCGAAAGGCCCGCCGGTTAAATAGAAAATCCGCGAACTTAAATTGATGTGCACCCCTAAAGTTGAACTCCAAATTCAACTTTAGGGGTGCTTTTCTATGTCTAAAAGATATTCAATAGAATTAAAAATGAAAGTAATTAATGAGTATTTAACTGGTGACGATGGCTTCAGAATATTAGAAGCCAAATATAATATCAATCGCAGTTTAATCAGGACATGGCTCTATCAGTTTAAAAATAATGGTGTTCAAGGGTTGACCGCTGGGATGACGAGATCAGCTTATTCTAAATCGTTTAAGTTAACAGTACTACAACACCGTTTAGAACATCAGTTATCCTATCGAGAAACGGCTGAAATTTTTGATATACCGAATCTTTCCCTCATTGCGCAGTGGCAGAGCAAATATAATCAGTATGGTATTCTGGGTCTAGAAACTAAACCGAAAGGCAGGCCCTCTAAATCGATGAAGAAGCAGCCATCTAAACAGAAACGAAATAAATCAGAGACTTTGAATGAAACCGAACGTGAAGAGCTGGAACGTTTAAGAGTAGAAAATCGTAAACTTGAGGTGGCCATTGCGCTAGAAAAAAAGTTACAATCCTTAGCTCGAGACAAACGAACAAAGAAATAGTCAGAGCGATGATAGAGTTAAGGGAAACAGGTCTCTATATGCTTAAAGAGTTACTTGAGGCCGCGCAAATCGCTAAAAGTGTATTTAAGTATTGGAATGACCGTTTACCTGAAGAAAATAATAAGGATACTGAGGTCGTCCAATCCATCAAGGATATTGTGACTGAAAGTCAAGGCAGATACGGTTATCGTCGGGTCTGCTTAGCGTTGAAAAAAAGAGGTATCATTGTAAATCACAAGAAAGTACTACGCTTGATGCGGCAGTATCAATTGCTTTGCGTAAAGTTTAAACATAGAAATCGTCAATATAAATCCTATAAAGGAACAGTCGGTAAAATTGCTAAAAACAAACTGTCTCGCCGATTTAAAACCGATCGCCCGTATCAAAAAGTGTTGACCGACGTGACTCAATTCAATATTTCAGCATCAGGAGAAAAACTTTACTTGTCACCGTTTATGGATGTTTTCAGTGGAGAAATACTGTCTTACAGAATCAGTCCGGCACCGACGCTCGATATCGCTGTAAAACCTTTAGAGGAATTGATTGAACAAAGACCAGAATTAGACTATCGAATGACCGTCCATTCGGACCAGGGTTGGCACTACCAGCATAAAAAATGGGTGAGACATCTTAAAAGAAATAAAACATTTCAAAGTATGTCTCGAAAAGGAAACTGCTTAGATAATTCTCCAATGGAGAACTTCTTTGGGCTGCTTAAACAGGAAATGTTTTATGGACAACAGTTCATAACATATACAGAGCTTGAATCTGCGATTCATCAATATATTGATTTCTATAATAATGATAGAATTAAAACAAAATTAAAAGGCATGTCTCCTGTAAATTACAGGAAACATACCTTTAATAAAAT